>ERZ1643251.216-NODE-216-length-97924-cov-11.822232_pt1 | contig 97924 bp, 95 predicted proteins | sample MGYA00579261_ERZ1643251 | MGnify/ENA primary metagenome ERZ1643251 (study PRJEB29033, sample SAMEA4952267) | chicken gut metagenome | biome: Broiler Chicken; feature: Gastrointestinal Tract; material: Caecum | place: Ireland | collected 2018 | study: Broiler... | reverse complement strand
ATTTATAATAGAATCAAACTTTTCTTTTAATTCTAATAGCTTTGATTTTTCAAATTCCATAACTATCACTTTCCTTGTAGCATTACTCATAATAACATATTTGTATGATTTATTGTTTCATTTTTTAGTACATCGATTACAATTTTTATGATATTACTGTATGATATATTTTAAAACACTTGTTTGTGTTTGTCAAGTTTTTTCTATTATTTATTTTTACCTAAATTATTTAATTTCATAATAAGGATTTTTTCCATAACTTCCTGAAAAGTTGGTCCATTCTTATTAAATGTACGAATAACTTTATAATTATCTTTTGATTTCTTTTTTATATTTTCATTTTCGTTATTTTTACTTATCATCATTTCTCCCTTTTATAATTTATTTTAGGTAATCACAATAAATATATTGATTTTATAAAAATGTAAGATTTATACTTTTTGTATTTTTCAATTATAACTGCTTATTTTCTCTATATATTCATCATCTTCTATTCTTGAAATTGCAAAACATTTTTTACCCAAATCTTTTAAAGATGCTCCTATATGATACAATTCTTTATTGTCAATTACTATAAATCTATCATGAAATTTATTGGTATATGCTGCTAATTTTAATACTGGATATTGTTTATTAAATTTATTGATGTCTAATTTATTTAGATTACAATTTTGCGATGTCAAAATCACAACTTCTACATCTTTATTTTTCTTTGATAACATTTTCAAAATACTATCATCTATGTAATTGTCTATAATTAAAATCTTCTGCTTTGCTCTTTTTATAATATCTATAATTAAACTATATGCATCATAAATTTGTCCATCGAAAAATATGCTTTGTTTAAATTCTATTTTTTCATTTTTTTGAAGTTCATCAAAAACTTTTTCAAACTTTTTTTCATGCTCTGTTAACATTTTGTTTTGTTCCAATATTTTATATTCTACGTTTGTTAGCCTTTCAAATACTTGTCCATTTCTTGCAATAAATTTTCGCATTTCAACAAAGGCATTCATAATACTAATACTTACTTGTATTGCTACTTGATTTCTTAGCAATCCTGAAAGCATTGCAATTCCCTGTTCTGTAAATACATATGGCAATGTCCTTCTGCCTCCATAGTTTTCTTTTTCCAAACTTGAGGTTGCAAATTGCAACCTCAAGTTTTCTGTCTCATTCTCTGTTAATTGAAAACAAAAATTTTCTGGAAATCTTTCTTTATTCCTTCTTACAGCTAAATTAATATATTTTGTTTCATAATGATATAACATAGCTACATCACTATCTAACATTACTTGTTTTCCTCTAATTGTATAAATTAAATTTTTTATGTTTTCTGTTTCAGATTTTGTTATATTTAATTTTTCATCTATTTGTACCATATTATTTTCTTCATTCATAATTACCACATCCTTAATTTGTTGTATGTATTATAGAACATATGTTTTTAAGTGTCAAGTGTTTTTTTATCACATCTTTGTTATTTATACTTCGATTAAGTTTTTACGAAATATGCGCTTAGGATTAAGTTATAATCTGACAAACAATGGTTGAGCTAGAGCTTATTAAAAAAAGAAAGAGTAGTAGATAATATTGTATCTACTACCCCTAGGTGTCGTCCGAAGACTTCCACCACATTATAACTAATACTGTCAATTAATTAGAAGGGCATATATCCCTCATGATATGATCAGAACCTATAATCATTTTAATTTTTTCTCCTACTTTGTAATCAAAATCATCTTTCTTAAATTTTTTCAAGAAAACTCTCCCATTTGCAAGAAGAAATTCTACTTTCATTGTTCCATTATCTTCCGATTTAATTTTAATTTCTTCGATTTCTGTTTCTTCTTTTTCTTTAAGGCTTTTTTTATCGGTCCACCTACTATTTTGCTTTTTACTTTCTTCTTGTTCTTGTTGTTCCTGCTGTTTAATTAACTTTAGTGCAACTTCTTGCTGCTTGATTGTTTTTTGCTCAATTTCTTGTTGCTCGATTTCCTGTTGTTTAATTGTTTCTTGCTCAATTTCTTTTTTTCTGAATTTTTGTAGGATTTTTCTTAAAATTTCAACTGCTTTCATTTTTTCTTCCTTTCTGTTCTGTTTTTTTGTCCTTATGCATTTCTAATTATTTCTTAGTTACTATCTCTCCTTTCTTTCAATTGAAACCATGGATACTTACTGTATCGTATTTACTTGCAACATTTAATATTTTAACATATTTTTGTGTTTTTTTCAAATTTACTGTTTTAACAATTATATGACAAAGTTAAGAATTTATATATAAAAATATCTATCCTGATTAGAATAGATATTTCTTCATTATTTTATTATTTCATTTTTTCTTTTATTCTTACCAATGTATTTAAGGCATCAATTGGTGTTAATTCATTTAGGTTAATCTTATCAATCTCATGCGCAATTTCGGCTAATTTAAAGTTATACATATCAAATTGTCCCTCTACTTGTTTTTTATCTTTCTTTTCTTCTTTTTTACCTGTTAAGATATTTTTTCTTTCCAAAGATTTTAAGATTTTGTTTGCCTCTTCTGTAACCAATTTTGGAACACCTGCTAATCTTGCAACATGAATTCCATAACTCTCATCTGTTCCGCCCCTCACAATCTTCCTTAAAAAAATGATATCTTCTCCTTTTTCTTTAACAGCAATCGAATAGTTTTTAACCCCTTCTATTTTTTCTTCTAGCTCGGTTAATTCATGATAATGTGTTGCAAATAATGTTTTTGCTCCACATTTTTCTTTGTTTGCAATATATTCTGCTACTGCCCAAGCAATAGATAAACCATCATAGGTAGAAGTGCCTCTTCCAATTTCATCTAGAATAACTAAACTGTTTGGTGTTGCTTCTTTCAAAATGGTTGCTACTTCCATCATTTCTACCATAAACGTACTTTGTCCCATACTTAAATCATCAGAAGCACCAACTCTTGTAAAGATTTTATCAACCACACCAATTTTGGCTTCTTCTGCTGGTACAAAGCTTCCCACTTGTGCCATTAATGTAATTAAAGCCACTTGTCTCATATAGGTAGATTTACCTGCCATATTCGGTCCAGTAATAATGGATAATCGATTTTCATCTTTATCTAAATTTGTATCATTTTCTACAAACTCTCCAGCACCTAACATTTTTTCAATAACAGGGTGTCTTCCTGCTTTTATATCAATAACGCCTGAATTATCCACTTGTGGCATACAGTAATTCATATCTTCTGATACCCCGAGCAAATGATGTTAATACATCTAAAGTAGATACCAATGTTGCTGTTTTTTGCAATCTGATAACATTTTTAGCAATTTCTTCTCTTATTTTTGTAAACAAATCATATTCTAAACTAACGACTTTTTCCTCTGCACCTAAGATTTGATTTTCTAAGTTTTTTAACTCTTCTGTAATATATCTTTCTGCATTTGTTAGGGTTTGTTTTCTGACATATCTTTCCGGAACTTGGTCTAAATTTGATTTGGTGACTTCTATAAAATAACCAAATACTTTATTAAATCCTACTTTCAAGTTTTTAATTCCTGTTTTTTCTTTTTCTTCAGCTTCTAGTTGAATAATCCAATTTTTTCCTTCTGTTGTAGCAGTTTTTAATTTATCAACCTCTTCATCATATCCTAATTTTATAATTCCACCATCTTTTACAGTCATTGGTGGGTCTTCTACAATGGATTTTTCAATTAGTTCATAAATGTCTTGCAATTCATCCAAATTTTCATAAATGCCTTTTAGCATTGGAGATTGGCAAGTTTGCAATACCGCTTTTACATCTGGCAATCTTGCTAAAGAATTTTTTAATGTAATCATATCTCTTGCATTAGCGTTTCCATATGCCATTTTCCCAGCTAATCTTTCAATATCATATACTTTTTTTAGATTATCGATTACATCTCCTCTTAGCATAACATTTTCTTTTAATTCTTTTACAGCTTGTAATCTCTTATTAATTTCTAATGTGTCGATTAAAGGGTCATTTAGCCATCTTCTTAAATGTCTTCCTCCCATAGAGGTTGATGTTTTATCTAATACCCATAATAATGTTCCTTTTTTAGACTTGTCTCTCATTTTTTCTGTAATTTCTAGATTTCTTCTAGCATTGATATCTAATGACATATATTTTGATATTTGATAAATCGTAATTTTATTAATATGGTCTAGGCTGGTCATTTGCGTTTGCTCTATATATTCAATTAACGCATTAATACTTGCGACTGCAAAGCTTTTCTCTTCTATATTTTCAATTGGCTTTTGGTTCGTATCGACTAAGTTAAATCGTAGTTTAATAATATCTGATTTCGTATCAAAGAATTTATCTTGAAATTTTGTAATATATGTACTAAAACGTTCTCTAATTTTACTCATTTCCTCTGTGCAATCTGCTAAATTGGAATTAATGACCAATTCTGATGGTGTATATCTTGCAATTTCGTCTAAAACTATAGGAAAATTGTTATTATCTTTGATTTCTGCTGCATAAAATTCTCCTGTTGATATATCACATACACTAAAACCAAAATAAATTCCAGACTTAAAAATAGACATAATGTAGTTATTTTTTCTTTCTTCAAGCATATTACTTTCTACAATGGTACCTGGTGTAACAACTCTAATAACGCCTCTTTTTACAATTCCTTTTGCATTTTTAGGATCTTCTAATTGTTCACAGATTGCAACTTTATATCCTTTTGCAATTAATCTTGAAATATACATTTCAGCCGCATGATGTGGCACACCTGCCATCGGTGCTCTTTCTGCTTGTCCACAATCTTTTCCTGTTAATGTAATTTCTAATTCTCTTGCAGCAGTAATGGCATCATCAAAAAACATTTCATAAAAATCGCCTAATCGATAAAATAGGATACAATCTTTATATTGTTCTTTTGTTTCAAGATATCTTTGCATCATCGGTGAAAATTCTTTATCTTTATTTTCTGCCATCTATATTTCTTCCTCTCCTTCTTTTTCCTTTTGTTTCTTTTCTTTTGCTAATTCTCTTTTTATTTCCTGATAATGTTTTATATTTTTCTCTAATCCAGTATGAGAAATGGTTACATTTCCTAATATAGTTGTTCCAGAACTGATAATTCTAGCAGCCTCACTATAATTTCCATTAGTCTGTTCTAAAATTTCATTCATAATATTTAACTTTTTCAATAAATCTTCTAATTCCGGTTTTATAACAACTACTCTACTAGGTAATTCATCTATTTTCTGTTGTAATTTTTCAGGCAATTTTTCTTTTTGCATATTTGGTACATATTCTTTTTCATATAAATCTATAATTGATAAATCTTCTCCATTTTCTTTTATTTTTCTAATATTTCTGATGACTGTAGATCTTGCAATTTTTAAACCATTTCTCGCCAAACATTCCTCTATAGAAGATCTTTCTTTCATAGCTTCTATTAAAATGGCTTCATAATCTATATGTGTATATTGCTTTGGTTTTATTCTTTTTTGTGAATGATTTTTATTTTTTGCTTCCATCATATACACTTCCTTTCAAATACCACATATGTTCTGATACAATTTTTAAATCTATCATTTGGTTAATCAAGTGTTTATCTCCTTCAAATATAACCACTTTATTGCTATCTGTTCTTCCTGTTAACATGTTTTCATTATTTTTGCTTGTGCCTTCAACCAATACTTTTTGAATGGTTCCTACATATTTTTGATTATTTTCTTCTATTTGACTTTCTACCAATGCTTTTAATCTGTCAAAATGTTTATGTTTTACATCTTCTGGAATTTGATTTTCCATTTTATCTCCTGGAGTGCCCACTCTTCTTGAATAAATAAACATATATACTTGTTCAAATTTTACTTTTTTGACAACATCTAATGTATCTTCAAATTCTTCCTCTGTCTCTCCTGGAAATCCAACAATAATATCTGTTGATAAGGTTAGATTTGGTATTTGGGCTTTCATCTTATCTACTAAATTTAAGTATTGCTCTTTTGTGTATTTTCGATTCATTTCTTTTAATACTTTTGTATTTCCAGATTGCAAAGGTAAATGTATTAATTTACACACTTTATCACAATCACGAATCGCTTCAATGACATCATCTGTAAAATCCTTTGGATGCGGTGAAACAAATCGAATTCTTTCTATTCCCTCTATTTTATTAATAGCTCTTAATAAAGTTGCAAAAGAATTTACTCCTTCATATGCTTCAAATGGTTTTCCTTTTTCTTTTTCTACACGTAAATAGGAATTGACATTTTGGCCTAATAAGGTAATTTCTTTATAACCTTGTTTGGCTAATTTTTCTACTTCTTTTATAATCTCTTTTGGTTCTCTACTTCTTTCTCTTCCTCTTACATATGGTACAATACAATATGTACAAAAATTATTACATCCATTCATAATAGTAACAGAAGCTTTTATATTGCTATCTCTTTTTATAGGAAGACCTTCATAGATTTCTCCATCTATATCTAAAATATCTTCTTGCTTTTTCTTTTCGATTAATGCTTTATATAAATCTTCTGGAAAACGATATAGTGTATGGGTTCCAAATAGAATATCGACAAAAGGGTAAGATTCTTTTATTTTATCGGTTATATGTTTTTCTTGCATCATACAACCACCAATGGCAATAATTGTCCCTTTTTCTTCTTTTACTCGTTTTAGCTCTCCCAATTTTCCAAATAACTTATCTTCTGCATTTTCTCTTACACAACAAGTATTAAATAAGTTCAAATCTGCTTCCTGAAAATTATTTGTTTTTAGATATCCCATATTTTCTAACATACCACAAAGTTTTTCAGAATCATTTTCATTTAGTTGACATCCCATTGTTAAAATGTGATATTTTAAATTTTTTCCTGTATTTAATTCTTTTATTTTTTCTATATATTCTTCTTGTTTTTTTACTTCATTTATTGTATTCACACTCATACCTCCATCATTTGCATATTTTATTATATTTTCGCAATTTTTGCAAGAAAATTGTTTGTAAAATCTTTTTTAATCTGATTTTTAATGATATAATAGAATTATGAAATATGCTAAGGAGGATTTTAAAGGATTATGAAAGATTTTGATTCTTTATTAAAAACAAAATTTTCAAAAAGAAAAGGGCGCTCTGGTGTCGAAGAAATATATACTCAAGCAAAACATACAAATAAAAATGTTTCTTTAGAAGAATTACAAACATTGAACATTAATGACCTTTTAGGAAGAAATATTAAGAATAAAATAAATAATCATTTACTATCATTATGGGGAATGCTTGATATGAAATCTTTTGTAGATGCTATATCAGGAAATACAGTAAATCCTTATTTTTTAAAGACACGAGAATCAATGCCTATAAAAGATTTGGAAGAATATACCTATCTTTCTGATAAAGCAAGATTTCTTGATTTAATTGATATCAAGTATATCAAATCATTTACATTAGAAGGTATTTCTTTTCATAATATATTTTTAGTAACTTATGAGATTTTAGATAGAAATGATGAATTTAGACCATATGTAACTCTTTTAACTTTGAATGAAAATAATGAATTTGTTGAATTTGGATATGGGTATGATACTAATGATAATGGAAATGTAGAACTCTTTATTTCTTCTTATAATTATTTAGTATTTTTAACACCAAGAGGTACTATTCATTCTCCATTGTCTGGAAAAATGGCAAAATTAAAAGTTGTTGATATTTTAACTTGTGAGGAAATATCTAAATTATATAATGAATAAACAATAAACAAAAAAATAAAAGTAGATTTTTTCTACTTTTATTTTTATGCAAGTCCATATTTTTTCTTGAATCTGTCTGCTCTTCCACCAACTGTTTCTTGTCTTAAATTTCCTGTCCAGAATGGATGACATTTAGAACATATATCTACTTTTATATCTTTTTTTGTTGAACCAACTTCTAATACATTTCCACATGCGCATGTAATTGTTGTTTGGTTGTAACTTGGATGTATTCCTTCTTTCATTTATCGTTCACCTCTTTCTTAATTGAAATAATCTGACTGTTTTTTATCATAACATATTTTTTTATATTTTTCAAGTCCTAATTTATTTATTTTCATTATTTGTTTCATTTTTCTGCTGTTGTTCATATACATATTGTGCAGAAGATAACATTTCACTGTTAAGTGAAAGTTTATGTATTAATTTACTCATTATATTAAACACACAAGCTATGATTAAAATAAGCATTCCAATTTTTTTCCAATATTTAGCAAGCATATTTTTTCTCCTTTTTCTTTTATATACATATATAATTATATATATTTTTTTATGAATTGTCAATAATTTTCACACTTTTGGACACAATAAATTTGGTGATTTATATGAATAAAAAATTAGGAATATTTATAATTATTGCTTTACTTTTATTAATTGGAATTGGTATCTATTTTTATATAAAAAATACAAGTTCCAATGATGGAAATGCAAATTATGAAGCAAATAAAACTTCGGCTGAAAATAACACTTCTAATAACGAAAAAACATCTAATACTGAACAAAATAATTCTCTGAATGAGTTGAATACTACATCAACAAATACTGCCCCATCTCCAAATACTTCCAATACGGTTAATACACCTAAAACTGTAGAAGAACAATTGTCTGCTTTTTCTACCAAAATATATTCCAATGATTCCAATAGAACAAAAAATATGGAAATTACAACCACTGCACTAAATGGAACAATTGTAAAAAATGGTGAAACTTTTTCATTTTGTAATACAATTGGTCCATCTACCAGTAGTAAAGGTTATTTAGAAGCTGATATATATGATCATAATGGAAATAAGAAAAAAGGATATGGTGGTGGCAATTGTCAGGTTAGTAGTACCTTATACAATGCTGTATTAGCTGTTCCTAGTTTAGAAATTACTGAAAGGCATCCACATAGTAATCATGTCCCTTATGTACCAAATGATAAAGATGCGGCCGTTGCCTATGGCAGTTATGATTTTAAATTTAAAAATAATTCTGGAAACGATATAAAGATTCTATCTTCTGTTACAACTGGTTTAGTAAATGTTACCCTTGTCAGCTTGAAAGCACAATAAGCGTATTTAAGAACACACTCAAATTTTTCTTTTTCTATCCTCCTCTGTTTTTTTCTATCTTATTATAATAAAACTTACAATAATAAAAATGTCCCAAAAAGAAACGTCCCCAAAAGGACATAATTTTCCTTTTTTTAAATATCATTTAAAAAGGTGATATTTTGAGAAAGACAAAATTATTTTTTATTAATGGAATTATTTTGACAATAACTGCACTTAGCATGCGTGGTATAGGATTAATTTTCAATATATATGTAGCCAATAAAGTAGGATCTGAAGCAATTGGTATTTTTAGTTTACTTATGTCTGTTTATGGTTTTGCCATTACTGTTGCTACTTCTGGGATTGGAATTGCTTGTAGTTGTATTGTTTCTGAAGAGTTTGCTAAAAAGAATTATTTGACTGGTTTGAAAGCTGTGAAGACCTCTATTATATTTGCTATCTTATTAGGAATTAGTAGCTCTATCTTAATTATCTTCTTCGCTCCTTTGATTTCTTCTACATGGCTGAAAAATATGGTATCAAGAACACCTCTTTATTTAATAGCTTTTGGCTTACCTCTCATTTCTGTTTCTTCTGTCATTGGAGGCTATTTTTCATCTGTTGAAAAAGCATATAAAAGTGCGATTTCACAAATTTTAGAAACCAGTGTAAAGATTGTTGCTACAGTTTGTTTGTTATATTTTAATCCTTCAAAAGATGTAGAATCTATATGCATTTTTTTAATCTTAGCTGATGTCATATCTGAAATATTTTCTTTCGGCCTAAATATAATTTTTTATTTAGTAGATAGAAGGAAATACATATCTAAAAGAAGCTTGCCTGTGCAAATGAAAAAAAGGATTTTTACAATTGCTTTTCCGATTAGTGTGACCTCTTGCATCCGTTCTGGACTTTCTTCTTTAAAACAATTTTTGATTCCCATTCGATTAGAATTATCTGGAATCTCCTATTCTTTAGCTGTTTCAAATTATGGTTTGATTAATCGGAATGGTTATGCCTGTTATTATGTTTGCAAATGTCTTAATTAGTTCTTTTAGTGGTTTATTGGTTCCAGAATTTTCGCGATTGCTTACGGGCGGGAATTATAATCGACTAAAAACAGTTTGTGATACGATTTTTAAAGTTACCTTTATTTTTTCCATTTGTGTAACAGGCATATTTATTATATTTGCTAATGAAATTAGCCTTATGGTGTATCAATCCATAGAAGCAGGTATTTGGATAAAAATATTGGCTCCTCTTATCTTTTTCATGTATATAGATAATATTATTGATAATATGTTAAAAGGCATTAATGAGCAAGTAACTGTTATGGTTTGTAATATTATTGATTTATTAGTTACCATTTCAATTATCTTTTTTATTGTTCCGATTATGGGTATGTATGGATATATTTTAAGTATTTTCGTGAGTGAGCTTTTAAACTTTACCATTAGTAGTATTCAGTTGAAGAAGAAAATAAAATATTCAATAAATTATAAAAAATTTATACTAAGACCAATTATATCATGTTTCGTGTCTTATTTATTGATTCAATTATTACCTGTCCGTTTTTCATCTTTTTCATTAAATACGATTATGCAAATTGCCTTGTTCGTTCTATTTTATTTGATTTTTATGTTTGTATTTGATAGAAAACGTGTTTATAGAAAATTGAAAGAGTTTTATTGATTGAAAGTATTCTTATTAAATGAATTCAGGACAGAAACTTCAAAAAGTCTCTGCCCTGAACTTTACATCAGTCGATTGATTGTCGATGAGATGTCTTCCCAAGCATTGATTTCTCTTTGCTTAGAACTACGTGCAGCTTGCAACGTCTCTGCAGCTCTAGAAAACGTCCTGTTTTCTTCGAGTATTTGTATCATCTTAAACAATCTCCTGTGCTCATCATCGAGGATGTCTGTAATGTTTCTAACCTGCATTTTCAAAGTCTCCAAAGTTTCTTTATCCTGCTGGTTTACACCATCCATTTGCAGTCTCCGTAACGCATCATTAAAATCCTCTAAATAATTCATCATCCTACCTCCAAAATTTTTTCCTTGTTGTCCACCAAGTTACTTCTGCAAACACGAGGTTTGCTACACATGAACATTGCCATATGTACCTTTTATTATATCATATTTTACATAATTTTTCAATTCTACTCTACACCAGTAGCAATCACTGTAACAACAATTTTATCACCTAAAGCTTCATCTGTAATCGTTCCAAATACAACATTGGCATCTTCACTAATTAAATCATTAATCTTGCCAATACCATCATTAATTTCGCTTAATGCTAGTTTTGAATTTCCTCTAACATTAAAGATGACACCTTTTGCATTATTAATCTTATTTTCTGTAAGCGCATTATCAATAGCTTGATTAACTGCGTCTATCATTCTACCTTCTCCTTCAGCTTCACCTATTCCCATATAAGCCATCCCTTTATATGTTAACATTGTTGTAATATCCGCAAAATCGACATTGATATCTCCTACGAATGTAATTAAGTCTGTAATACTTTTTATTCCTTGTTCTAATACATTATCTGCCATTTTAAATGCATTTATGACACTCATCTTTTTGTTTCCTGCCACTTTTAATAATTTATCATTTGAAATTAAAATCAGACTATTTACATGTTGTTTTAGTTTTTCTATACCAACATCTGCTCTACTTGCTCTTAATCTTCCTTCAAAAAGAAATGGTTTTGTGACAATCGCAATCGTTTGTATTCCCATTTCTTGTGCTATTTCTGCAACAACTGGAATCGCTCCTGTTCCTGTTCCGCCTCCCATTCCAGCAGTTAAGAATAATAGTTGTGTTCCTGCTAGTATTTGTTTTATGTCTTCTTTACTTTCAATGGCTGCCTTTTCTCCCATATCTGGATTTGCTCCAGCACCTAATCCTTTTGTTGTCTCTTTTCCAATTTGTAAGACATTTTCCATTTTTGTTTTATTTAACATAGCAAGCTCTGTATTGATAAAATAAAATTCAACATCGTTTACTTTATCTTCAACCATTTGTCTGACAGCATTATTGCCACCTCCACCAATTCCTATTACTTTTATTTTAGGAATAGCTGTTTTGATTTCTCCATATATATTGCCATAGTTATTTCGATTTTTGCTTTCTATTTGTATCATTTCTATATCCTTCCTTTTTCTAAAATTACTTTTGTATATATCGTTTAGTATTATATAGTTTCCTTTTAAAATTTTCAATATAGATTCACAAATTTTTAAGGATTTGTAATTTAATTGTTTAAAATATTATATCCTGTTTTTACATGTATGTAAAATGTAGTGTTAGTTAAATTTGCGAAAATTTGTTCTAAAATATATTGCAATTTTACTTTTTAAATGTTATAATCGTACATATGTTTGGAGGTGTGCTATGGAAATTTTTGATAAATTAAAAATACTTGCAGATTCTGCTAAATATGATGCTTCTTGCAGTTCTAGCGGTAGTAACCGAAAAAATATAGATAATGGCATTGGAAATGGTCATGTTTCTGGTATTTGTCATAGCTGGGGTGCAGATGGTAGATGTATTTCTCTTTTAAAAATTTTATTTACAAATGCTTGTATATATGATTGCAAATATTGTATTAACCGTTCTTCAAATTCTGTACCTAGAGCAACTTTCACACCTCGTGAGGTTGCAGATTTAACCATTCACTTTTATAAACGAAATTATATCGAAGGTTTATTTTTAAGTTCAGCAGTTATCAAATCTCCTGACTATACAATGGAAAGATTAGTTGAAACAGCTACTATTTTAAGAAATGAATATCATTTTAACGGATATATACACTGTAAAACCATTCCTGGTTGTAGTCAAGAATTAATTGATAAGTTAGGTATTTTAGTAGATAGAATGAGTATTAATATAGAACTTCCTTCTAATGACAGTTTAAAATTACTAGCACCTCAAAAAGAAAAAGACGGCATTTTAAAACCAATGACTTATATTTCAAATACACTAAGATTAAATAAAATGGATAAATCAAAATATAAAAAGCAATTTGTTCCAGCAGGTCAAACGACACAATTAATGGTCGGTGCCACACCTGAAACAGATTTAAAGATCTTAAAACTTTCGGAAGGAATGTATAAGTCTTTAAAATTAAAACGTGTTTACTACTCTGCCTATGTTTCTATTAATAATGATAAAAATTTACCTGCTTTAGAAAAGCCTCCCCTTTTAAGAGAAAACCGTTTATATCAAGCAGATTGGTTACTTCGCTTTTACGGATTTCAAGCAGATGAATTATTAGATGAGAAACACCCAAATTTCAATACTTTATTAGACCCCAAATGTGATTGGGCTTTAAGAAATTTAGACAAATTTCCAATAGAAATTAATACTGCTAATTACTACACCCTTCTTAGAATTCCCGGCATAGGTGTAATTAGTGCGAAGAAAATTATTACTGCTAGAAGAGAATTTTTACTAGATTTTGAGAGTTTAAAAAAGCTAGGTGTTGTCTTAAAAAGGGCACAATATTTTATTACTTGCAAAGGTAAATATTTTTATCAAGTTAATAAATTTAACAAAAATTTTATTGAAACTAACTTATTGTATGCAGAAAGAAACACCATTCCACAAAAGAAATTTGAACAATTATCCATGTTTGATACATTGTTACCTACAAAGGAGGATAAAATAAAATGTCTAACTGGAAGCTTATAAATACAACCTATTTATATGATGGTACATTTGATGGATTACTTACCATTGTTTTTGACAGTTACTCTGCAAAAACATTACCACAAAAAATCTTTTCAGAAGAGGAATATATAGAAAATTTTTTGGATAAAACACAATATATAAATACCAATTATGAAAAAGCAAAACGAGTCTTTGAAGGAATCCATAAAAACATTTGCTATGAAGCTTTATATAATAGTTTTTATGCTTTTCTATCAGATGGTAAAAATAAAGAAATCACAATTTTAAAATATTTATGTGATGGATTTGATATTGGTCCTAAAATCAATACAATGCTTACGATTTCTTATGTATTTTCTGTAATAAATATGAGAAAAAGAGTTTTATCAGAATGTCATAAATTAAAAGGCTTACTTCGCTTTATGGAAATTGGAGAAAATCTATATTATGCTTCTATTCATCCTGATAATAATATCATAGAACCTTTAGGACATCATTTTATAAAAAGACTTCCTACACAAAACTTTATTATACATGATAAAAACAGAAATATTTGTTTTTTATACAATACACAAGAGTATCAAATCATGGATAGTACCAATTTAACAATACCAGATATTACCAAAGAAGAACAAAAATATCAAGAACTTTGGAAACTCTTTTTTAAAACCATTGCCATACAAGAAAGAAAAAATGCTAGATGTCAAATGCAATTTATGCCTAAGAAATATTGGCAAGATTTAATTGAAGAACCTTAATCTCCAATTATGCTCATTCATCTCTAAAATCCTTTTGTTCATCATAAAAAACAAAGAGGAAGAAAAAAACTTCAAATATACGAATTTTCTTTCTTCCTCTCTGGGAGAGCGTAGCTCTTATACCATATTTACCGCCTGGTTTGGAAGCAGCTGTTTCATTGCAAAGGTCCAATTAACCTTATTTATCGCTTCCTTCCCTATTCGATATTCTCCTGTAACTGTGTTCAAGACGAATGGAAAGTTACCATCTGTACTTGTTTTGACCTGCCCTTTGTAAATGATATCGGTTACACTTTCTACTACGATTTTCATATCGTATCCTCCTTCAAATGATATGTGTTTACATTGGTTCTGTATTATTATTGCATATTTTAAGCACTTTTTCAAGTTTTACTCCTTTTGCCAGTTCTTTTTTCATTTTTTTCATCATATATTTTAATAAATTATGGTCTATATCTTTAGCAGTTATCTGCTACTTTGGAGGTTTTTATGATTTACAAATATATGAATAAAACAAATGTTAAACGTTTCTTTAGTATTCTTCTTGTATTTTGCATTTTTATTTCTTACGCTTCTTTTGTATCTGCTTCTGATGATTCTTTATATGTTTGGTCCAGCAATGCCAATACATTAAATATTGTTGACAATACACTAAACACTTCTAGCAATACAAATATGACAAATTCAACTACCAATACCAATCGCTCTAATACTATGTCTGGAAATACAACTAATATTTCTAATACATCTAACAATACAAATACAAATACAAGTACAGATGCAACTACGACCCCTTCTACTGATGTTTCTAATATAGAAGAGAATCGTTCTTTACTTACAAATGCAACCAGTGAAATAACAGATAATAATTCTTTGAATTTAGAATCTGCATCCGCCATTTTAATTGAGCAATCTTCTGGTAGAATTTTATATGCCCATAATATTCATGAACAATTACGACCTGCTTCTGTTACAAAAGTTATGAGTATACTTTTAATTATGGAAGCATTAGATTCTGGAAAAATTTCTTTAACAGATGCTGTACCTTGTAGTGAAAATGCTGCTTCTATGGGTGGTTCTCAAATATGGTTAGATACAACGGAAACCTTAACCGTTGATGAAATGCTAAAAGCCATTTGTGTTAATTCTGCTAATGATTGTGTTGTTGCTATGGCAGAATATATTGCTGGCTCAGAAGAGGCTTTTGTTCAAATGATGAATGATAAAGCTTATGAATTAGGTATGAGTGACACCACTTTTAAAAATTGTCATGGTTTAGATGAAGATGGGCATGTTACTTCTAGTTATGATATTGCTGTTATGTCTAGAGAGTTACTTAACAAATATCCTCAGATTACTAACTATACAACGATCTGGATGGATACTTTGCGAGATGGTGAAACACAACTTTCTAATACAAACCGTTTAATAAAAAATTATAATGGTGCTACTGGTTTAAAAACTGGTTCAACCTCTCTTGCTTTATACAATTTATCTGCTAGTGCTACACGTGATGATTTATCTTTAATTGCTGTCATTATGAAAGCACCTTCTACAAAGGTACGATTTTCAGAAGCCGAAAAGTTATTAGATTATGGTTTTAACAATTTTTCTTATCAAAGTTTTGGAAAGGCTGGAGATTTAATTCAAACAACAAATATTAATAAAGGGGTTCAAGCAACCATTCCTGTTGTACTAGAAAATGATGCTGGTATATTATTAGCAAAAGGTAGTGAAAAAAATATAGAACAAACTGTGACTATAAATGAAAATATTTCTGCTCCTATTTCTAGTGGGCAAAAAGTGGGTGAAATTTCTTTTTCCTTAGATGGTGAAGTACTAAGCACAGTTAACTTGATTTCTCAAATTTCTGTTAATAAAATTGATATTGCAACAATGAGTACAAAGGTATTTTCTAGTTGGTTTAATCTATTAAGATAATAAAAAAAGCTGAAGTCATGATAAAATTTTTTATCTGTCTCCAAATCGTCAAATCATAGCCACGCATAAAATGCGTGGCTATTTTTGATAGTCCCAATCTAAAAAACTACTAATATGCCAAGCATTTATCCTTTTTTCTCTGTTTCTCTTAAAATCGTAATAACATCATCTACAAACATTACTTCATCTAAAGAAATGTCATTGTTTTTACAATATTTTATAATTGTATCTGCTTTGGATTCATTTTCGTAAATCGGAAATACTTTTTTTATTGCAGTATATCATATTTTTTAAAAGTTCAAATTACCATTTCAACTTTTTTTTTGAAATTTCATGTGAAATATGATATACTGTATATAGAGTTATTTTTTAAGTAGTAGATTTTAAGAATATGGAGGTAAACATTATGAGAAATTTAGAAAAAAACTCAAACAGAAAAAATGATTACATGGAAGAACATTTATCCAAAATACTTGAAGACCGGATTGCTAAACAAAAAAATCTTGCAGCCGCTAAAGAACAGCATGCCAAAAAATATGTACGCTCAATTGTAGAACTTTTTAATAAGTCTACAGAGGAATCCATAGATTTCAATTTGGATACCCTTATAATCTATCATAGAGATGGTGCATTACAACTTTGTTGGAAATCACCTCTGATAGATGGTATCGAGTATTATCTTGACGATAATGATATCTATGACCATATGTCGATACTGAAGAATATGCCAAACACCCGGCAGAAGATGCGAGAAATCGAAAGCATCCTACCTACTCAATCCGCTATATCGGATATACATGCTATATTCCAGCAAGAACCATTTAACAAATATTTTGAAACAGAAGAGTTTGCTACAGCTTTATATATCACATTCAAGTCCTAAAGTCTGCGAAAAAAATTAAACTTGATATTTAAGTTTAATCGAAAGGACCAAGTCACTATGTGCTTGGTCCTTTTTCAAATTGTTTTATATTATTCTAATCTTTGTGCTTGTTCTTGTATTTAGATATTTAACAAAAATTGAGATTTGCTATAAATGACAAACAGATTTCAACACACTTTTTAAATTTATTTTGTTTATAATATATAAAAGATATTATATGGCAATCATAAATAAAAAGCATTTTCTGGAACGGAGGAAAATCATGAAATTTGTTATGATAAAAAAGAAATCTATCACTAGACTTTTTATAGCTTTATTTAGCATATTTATATTCACATTAAACCTTTTTACTTTTAATCATTTGTGTATAATTCCAAATGTTTTATCTACCAGTGCTTCAAACGAAAATACTTTTCAACAAAAAGTTTTTAACCTTATGAATCAAAAAGAAAAAATTGCTTATTTAACATTTGATGATGGTCCTACCTTAAAATCAACACCAAGAGTTTTGGATATATTGTCTGAAGAAAATGTAAAGGCAACATTTTTTGTTATTGGAAAACATGTTAAAGAACATCCTGAAATTGTGAAGCGTGCATATGATGAAGGACACTATATTGCCAATCATGGTTATAGTCATCATAATGATAAACTATATGCAAGCGCTGATAGTTTTATCAATGAAATTCTATCTACTGATGTAGAAATTGCTAGGGCAATTGGTATAGAAAATTATTCATCTCATGTTTTCCGATTTCCGAATGGGTATATGGCATCAAGCTATAAAACTAAAAAACAAGAATATGCAAAATTACTTTCTGACATAGATTATACCTATATAGATTGGAATGCTTTAAATAAAGATTCTGAAAAAAAGTATAGCAATGCAGGATTATTAAATAATTTAAAAGAATCTTCTAAAAACAAGGGTACATTAGTCATTCTAATGCATGATACTTCTGATGTGAATGAAACACATCTTGTTTTAAAAGATTCTATTCAGTACTTGAAAGAACAAGGTTATATTTTCCAAAATTTCTATGATTTAAAATAAGATAAAGCACGCTCTTCTATTACATATAGAACGTGCTTATCTTATATTTTAATAATTTCTATTTTAAAGATTCTTCCACTTTTGCTAGCATATCTTTGTATTTCTCTAATTTTGCTTTTTCTTCATCAATTTTACTTTGAGGTGCTTTATTCATAAATCCAGGATTTGATAACATTTTCTCACACCTTGCAACTTCACCTTCTAGTCTTTTCTTTTCTTCCTCTAGACGTTTTCTTTCTTCTTCTAAATCAATCAAGCCTTCTAATGGAATAAACACTTCTATTCCGTCTGTTATGATTTTAATAGCGTCTTTTGGGATATCTGTATACGTATTTTGTATAAGCACTTTATCTGCAAATCCAAGTTTTAATAAAATATCTTCTGCCTCTTTTAATTCTTTTTCATACTCTGAACTTACCAAAATTAATGTTGATTTTTTGCTTGGATGGATATTTTTTGTATTTCTTACATTTCTAATTTCTACAATAATTTCCTTGATTTTTTCCATCATCGCTTCTTCTTTGTCAAAAACAAAGTTTTCTCTTATCGTTGGCCATTTTGCTACAATAATATCTTTTGTTCCAAAGCAGATTAAATCTCTATAAATTTCTGCTGTGACAAATGGCATAAATGGATGTAATAGTTTTAAGCAAGATCCAAATACATGATTTAATATATCACTGACAGCAATTTTTGTATTTTCGTCATTACTATATATACGTGGTTTTACCATTTCAATATACCAATCACAAAATTCATTCCAAATAAAGTTGTATATTTTGTCTAGTGCAACACCTAAATCATAATTTTCCATGTTTCTAGTAACATCTAGTACCAATTTGTCAAATTTGTTCAATATCCATTTGTCTTCTATTCTAAGTAAATCTGGGTTATATGCTTTATCTTTTTCATAAACTTGATAGCAAAATTCTCTTACTTTTTCTTCATCTGCTAATGTATTTATAATGAATTTTGCAGCATTCCATATTTTATTGGCAAAGTTTGATGCTTGCTCTAATTTTTCTGGCATATATCGAATATCATTTCCCATTGTGGTTCCAGATATAACAGCAAATCTTAAACTATCTGCTCCATATTGGTCAATAATTTCAATTGGGTCTATACCATTTCCTAATGTCTTAGACATTTTTCTTCCTTGGCTATCACGAACCATTCCATGAATTAAAATATCTTTAAATGGTGCTTGACCTGTAAATTCTAATCCTTGTGACATCATTCTAGATACCCAGAAAGTAATAATATCAAATCCTGTAACGAGTACATTTGTTGGATAAAAGGTTTTGTAATCCTCTGTCTCTTTGTTTGGCCAACCTAAAGTTGAGAATGGCCATAATGCAGAACTAAACCATGTGTCTAATGTATCTTCATCTTGATGTAGTTTTGTACTTCCACATTTTTCACATTTTGTAGGTACTGTTTTTGCAACATTAATATGTCCACATTCTTCACAATAATATGCTGGTATTTGATGTCCCCACCATAATTGTCTTGAAATACACCAATCTTGTATATTATCTAGCCAATTGAAATATTGTTTTTCGTATTTTTTAGGAATAAATCTAGCTTCATTATTTCTAACAGAATCTGCTGCTCTTTTTGCTAAATCTTTCATAGAAACAAACCATTGCTCAGATATTTTAGGCTCAATCGTTGTTTTACATCTTTCACATTTAGCAACATTATGGGTATAGTCTTCTGTTTTTACCAATGCTCCAATTTCTTCTAGTTTTTTCACAATTGCTTTTCTTGCTTCTAATAAATCCATTCCTTTATATTTAGGAACTAAATCTCCCATTTTATAGTCTTCATCAAATACTTCTACAATTTCTAGATTATGTTTTAAGCCTGCTTGATAATCATTCATATCATGGGCTGGTGTGATTTTAACACATCCTGTTCCAAATTCTTTGTCAACAAAGTCATCTGCAATAATTGGAATTTCTTTATTCATGATTGGTAAGATACATGTTTTTCCCACTAAATCTTTGTATCTTTCATCATCTGGATGAACGGCAACTGCTGTATCTCCAAGCATCGTTTCAGGTCTTGTTGTAGCAACAATTATATATCTATCTTTCTCTCCAGTTATTTGATAACGAATATGCCATAAATGAGATGCTTCTTCTTTATATTCTACCTCTGCATCTGATATAGATGTCTTACAACTTGGACAATAGTTAATCATTCTTTTGCCTTTATAGATAAGTTCTTTGTTATATAGATCAACAAATTGCTCTAAAACGGCATCTGATAATCCTTCGTCCATTGTGAAACGTTTTCTATCCCAATCACAAGAACACCCCAATTTTTTTTGCTGCATTTCAATGGTGCCACCATAAATTCTTGTCCATTCCCATGCTTCTTCTAAGAATTTTTCTCTACCCAATGCTTGTTTTGTTTTTCCTTCATTTCTTAATTTTTCAACTACCTTCATTTCTGTTGAAATTGCAGCATGGTCTGTTCCTGGAAGCCATAAAGTATTATATCCTTGCATTCTTTTAAAACGAATTAAAATATCTTGAATGGTATCATCTAATGCATGCCCCATGTGTAATTTCCCTGTTACATTTGGTGGCGGCATCATAATACAATAACTTTCTTTGGTTTTATCCATACTAGGTTTAAAATACCCTTTTTCCTCCCATTCTTGATACAATTTTTCCTCAAAATCTTTTGGATTATACTTATCTTGCATATCCATCTTCCTCCTTTTCTAAACGTTGGGGACGTGCCAAATCGTTTGATTGTATTTTTTTTTATATTGTTTCTCTATGTTCTGTTAAAAATTTCTTTGTGTGTTCTGCCACTATAATTGTTTTTATATTCATCGTTGTTTTCTTTAGACCTTCTATATCTAAATTTATATATTTTTCTAATTCATCTCTTGTTAAACTTTTTACCCCCTCTGTATGTGGTTTACATATTAATGTTTCTGTTTCACTTAAGTTTTTCTTCTCCTGTGCTTCTCCATCTACTCTTCCTAGTACATATTTTTGAAATTTTTCCATTTTCTTTTTCTCCGTTTCTTTTAAATTTTAAATAACTTATTTAATCATTTTTTATTGTATAAGAATTTGGCTTTTTTCTTGACCTTATGTGGATTTTTTCATATACAACAAAGTAGCTATTTAATTAATACTTAATATGAATAAAGGATTCAAAAAAGCCCTTATGCATAAAACATAAGGGCGAATAAATCCACGGTACCACCTTAATTATATAATTATTTGTTTATATTTTTATAATTAATTGCAAATAATTATATATCTCATTTAGCCTTTAACGTTGCTTATACGGATATTCTTACTCATATTTCAGAATATCAACAAAAAAGCTACCTTCTGTTTACCATGATTTAAGAAGCTCCCAGCCCATGACTTCTATTCTCTAAAAATATGTGTAAACATACTCCTCTTTTTTATCGTCTTTTTCTTTTATGTTAATATTATGACACATTTTTTTTGATTTTACAAGTATTTTTAAAATTTTTTTATATTTTACAAATTTTTATATTTTATAAAACTTTACGAATTCTATTTTATGAAAAAAACTTTCTTAAAGTTCATTACTTTAGGAAAGTTTTTTTCATATATAATTTATTTTGCTGCTTTTCTATATAACTCTATAAATATTTCTTTATCTACTTCTCTTGGATTTCCTGGTTTACATGGATCATTCATTGCTTTTTCAGCAAGCATTTCAAAATCTGCTTCTTTTGCTCCATAGTCTGTTATTTTTGTTGTAATTCCAACTTCTTCTGATAAATCTTTGATTTTGTTTACAAATGTTTTAATAACTTCTTCTTTTGTGTATTTATCAGCAGGATATCCTAATTCTTTTAAAATATCTCTAAATCTTTCATAACAAACCTCTCCATTAAATTCCATAACTGTTGGAAGTAACATAGCATTTGCAATTCCATGTGGTGTATCATATACAGCTCCTAATTGGTGTGCCATAGAATGAACAATTCCAAGTCCTACATTTGAAAATCCCATTCCAGCAATATATTGCGCCATTCCCATCATTTCAATTGCTTCTTCATCTTTATCATTAACTGCTGCTGCTAAATATTTAAATATCATTTTGATAGCCTTCATATGAAACATATCTGACATTTCATTATGTGCCAATGTGATATATCCTTCTACAGCATGTGTTAATGCATCCATACCTGTTGCTGCTGCTAAACTCTTTGGCATTGACGCCATTAGTTCTGAGTCAATAATTGCTAAAATTGGAATATCATTTGGATCTACACAAACCATTTTAATTTCTGCTTCTTCATCTGTTATAACATAGTTAATTGTAACTTCTGCAGCTGTTCCTGCTGTTGTTGGAAGTGCAATAATTGGCATTCCTCTATTTACTGTGTTTGAAGCACCATTTAATGATTTAATATCTGCTCTATCTGGGTTTGTCATAACAATTGATATCCCTTTTGATGTATCAATACTTGATCCTCCACCTACAGCAACAATTAAATCTGCTCCTGATTTTTTGCATGCCTTAACACCGTCTGTTACATTTTTTATAGTTGGATTTGGTTTGATTTCATCATATAAATCATATGGTATATTGGCTTTATTTAATATTTCTTCTACTTTAGCCGTTACACCTGCTTCTACTAAAGATTTATCACTTACTAAAAATACTTTTTTAAATCCTCTTTTTTGAATTTCTCCTGCAAGTTCTTCTCTTGCTCCTTTTCCAAAATATGATGTCTCATTTAAAACAAATTTCATCGACATTTTTTATTCCTCCTTAAATATTTTAAAGTTACCCTTCTTGGAAATCAGCTGGTATTTCAAATAAACTATTGCCTACATTATAAGATACATTCACTTGTATTTGCTCAGATTTTTCTCCCATGATTGTTTTTATATATTTTAACTCATCACCTTTAAAATAAAACCTTGTACTTGTATTATCTTCTGAAATTTCTTCATCTGCATTCATTAAAAAATATGATGTGCCTTTATATTCTTCATAGTTATATGTTTTTCCATCTATTTCTTCTTTACCTTTTTCAGGTTCTTGGCTCTGTATGATTTCATTTAATTCATTTGCTAATTCTGTAAGTTCTATTTCATTATTTTGATAAGTATAATATGTTTTAGTACTATACATTAATAAATTTGTATTACCATCTTTTATAACATGTGTTGTACGATTTCCATCACTATACATATCAACATTTGCCATATTGCCTTTTCTTGAAACCGTATATTTATTTTCTTCATTTAGTGTGAATGTTATACTATATGTTTCATCTTGCATCATTTTATCATACATTTTTGATAATTTATCTTCATTAGCTGATTCTGTTACATTTCTTGTTGTAAAGTATATTATTGCCCCAATAATCATTAAAGCAACTAGTACGCATACCGAAATAATCACTATTTTTTTCTTATCCATCTTATCTCACCTTTTTCTTAGATGTCCAATTGGGGACGTTTCTGTTTGGGACATTTTTATGTTTACCATTCGAGTCATTTTCTGAATTTGCATAAAATGTCCCAAACAGAAACGTCCCCAATTGGACAAATTCTAAAATTCCTATAATATATTTTTTAATACGATTGTTTTTAATCTTGACATTTCTTGTAAAGTTGTTAAAACACCTTCATTTCCGATTCCAGAATGTTTCCATCCTCCAAATGGCATTTCAAATGAACGATAGAAGCTTGCTCCGGTTTACAACTGCGCCTCCACATTCTAATTTGTCTGCTATTTTCATTGCTTTTGAATAATCTTTTGAAATGACACATCCACATAATCCATATGAAGATTGGTTTGCAATTTCAATTGCTTCTTCTACATCATCAAATCCGATAACAGAAATAACTGGTCCAAAGATTTCCATGTCTTTTGCAACTTCCATATCTTTTGTTACATTATCTAGAATTGTTGGGTAGTAATAAGCATCTTCTCTTTTTCCTCCACAAACAATGGTTGCTCCTTCTGCTACCATTTGATTTACTTGGCTCTCAATTCTTTTTGCTGCATTAATATTAATCATTGGTCCCATATCTGTGTCTTCTTGCATTGGGTCTCCTACTTTTAGATTACCAATTACTTCTTTCATTCTATTAATAAATTCTTGTTTTCTAGAATTATGGATTAAAAATCTTTTACTTGCACAACAAACTTGTCCACCGTTATATAATCTTCCCCAAATCGTTTCTTTTACTGCTAAGTCCATATCTCCATCTTCTAAGAAGATAAAGGCATCATTTCCTCCTAATTCTAGCATGACATGTGTTAAATTTTTTGATGCTGTTCCCATTGTTTGAATTCCAGCTGCTGTTCCTCCAGTTAGTGATACTAGATGAACACCTGGATGTCTTGCTAAAGCTTGACCTGCTGTTGGTCCATCACCTGTTAATATTTGAATACATCCTGCTGGCACACCTGCTTCAATCATTAATTTAACATATTCAATTAATGTTAATGGGTTATAATTTGATGGTTTAACAATAATGCTATTTCCCATCATTAATGCTGGTGGTACTTTTTGGCAGAATAAATCACTTGGGAAATTGAATGGGATTATTGCTGCAATAACACCAATTGGGTATCTTTTGGTGATTTGCATTGTTGTTTCTTGTCCAGCTTCTGTTCCTGCTGGAATGCTTTCACCATATAAATGTTTTGCCCTTTCAATAAATCCTCTTGTACCAATTCTAACATTTGCAATTTCTCCTCCTGCTTCTTTGATTGGTTTCCCTGTTTCGTTCGATAAAAGAACGGCTAATCTTTCTTTATTTTCTTCTATTAAATCAACAAATTTATATAAAATATCCGCTCTTTCATAGATAGATACTTTTTCCCATTTCTTTTGTTCTACTACCGCAACCTTTACAGCTTCATCTACATCTTCTTCTGTTACATTTGGTACTGTATCAATTAATTCTTGAGTGGCTGGATTGACAACCTCTATTTTAGCTCCATTTGAAGCTTCTTTCCATTCATATCCTATTAAATTTTTCACTGTCGTTCCCTCCCTTTTTTCAAGATTTATATTTTTACAAACAGTCACTTCAATATTCTGACCATCCTTTGTTGTATAACTTTCTGTTGTACATTCATAATTTTCCTTGGTTTGTGGTTTTTCCCCTGCTCTTCATTTACCAAATGCTGTGAATGATAGCATTAAACCTCCTGTTGTATTTGCACCATGGTCTTTTACACCATACTCACCAAATGTAAATATTGTGATAAATGGTACACCTTTTGCTTGTTTCTTTAATTGTTTTGCAACCTCATCAATTCTGTCTCCAATGCCTAATCGTCTTCCACCACAATGAACTAATAAATAAGCTCCTATATCTCCATTCATTTCTTTATTTAATGCTTTCATTGTTTTTCCTGTAGAATCAATTAATTCATCAACTGATGCTTCCATTTGTATAACAGCTGTATTTACTGCTAAATTTGCTCCTATATTCATTGAACCATCTTTGTTTCCATGCATTGGATGACGAATGGCTATTAAATCTCCTAATCTATCTTTTACACCTAAAGGTGCTGTTATTGTTGAAACTAATAGATTATCTGCTTCTAAATCTTTCATCTTTTTGCCAGTCCAAGAAGCATATTTCTTTAAAGCAGGTGTTCCATCTATTTCAACTAATGTTCTATTTCCTTTTATTTTTGTAATAACACCTGAATTTATTGTTTCATGATATTCGCCTGTATATACATTTTTTATTTCTTTATCTGTATAGAAAAATGCAACTGCAACACCATCTGCAAATACTTTGTCATTTGTATAAATACTCCATTTCCCTTCAACCGTGTTATCTGCAGCGCTTCCACCAAATACTGGTACTCTTCCAATAACATCTTCAATTCCTTTGATATAGAATTCTTCTTCTGCTGGAGAAGCAACCATATAGAAATATGCTGGTGCATCTGTTCTTCCTGCCATTTTCATAGCTTCCATTGCAACTTTTCTACCTGTTTCTCTTGGGTCTTTTCCTCTTTCGGAACTTGCTACACCGACTTCTGTATCTGGGTCACCTAATGCTAATATTCCTGTAAATCCATTGTCTGATGAAATAAATCCATCTGGCACAATAATACCTGCACTTGATGTACATCCTATAATAGGAGCTGTTCCTAATTCTGATTTTGCTCCTTCTAATACTTTGTTTACATCACAATCTACTGATGTATATAAAAATGCTACTTTTGTTTGTACTAAATCCACAACTGCCTTCGCCGCTGCTTCTTTTCCTTGTGTATAACTATCTTCATTGGTACTCCATGCTACATTTGATTTTAACATAACAATTCCTCCTTCGTAATTTTTATTACACCCAAATTATACCAATAATATTTTTTTATCACAATAAAAACCCAAAAAATGTAATATAAATGTAATAAATCAGGAAATTAAGGACGAATTGATTTTTTCTTTATAAAACAAAAAGAAAGTATCACAAAATACTTTCTTTAAATATTCGATTGAAAAAGGAAAAATGCATCTGTTCCCAAATTCTCGATTTAGTCTCCTAAATTAATTCCAATATCTCTTGCTGTTTTTACCAAATCGTCATCCATTGTTACATACCTAACATTACTTTCTGCTGTACCACCTTGAACAGCGCCGATTTCTTTGTTTTCTCCAACAACAACTTCTAGTGGCACACAATCTAATTTTCCATTTTTAATAACGGTTAAAACACCAAATTTTCCTTCCATTGCAAGTTCTACTGCTTTTGCTCCATATTTTGTAGATAAAACTCTATCATATGCAGTTGGTGTTCCTCCTCTTTGCATATATCCTAAAATTGTACATCTTGATTCTAACCCTGTTAATTCTTGAAGTTCTTTTGCTACCCTATTTCCTTCTCCTCCGAATTTAACACTAATTCCAGCTTTATTGTCAATTCCTTCTGCTGAGTGTGTGGTTTGCTCAGCATCTTTTGGATGTGCTCCTTCTGATACAACAACTACACTAAATCTCTTTCCTTGTTCTTTTCTTTTATTAATTGCTTCTGCCGCTTTATGTATATCATATGGTATTTCTGGTATTAAGGCAACATCTGCTCCTCCAGAAATAGCAGATTCTAATGCTATCCAACCAGCAAATCTTCCCATTACCTCTAATACCATAATTCTGTCATGCGTTTCTGCTGTTGTGTGTAATCTATCGATAGCTTCAGTTGCTACATGAACAGCTGTATTATATCCAAATGTCACATCTGTACAGGCTACGTCATTATCTATTGTTTTTGGTACGCCAATTGTATTGATTCCTTTTAAAAATAAATCTCTTGCTGATTTTTGTGTACTATCTCCTCCTAATGTAAATACACAATCAAATCCTGCTTCTTTTACATTTTTAACACATTGATCTGATAAATCTTCATATGTCACGGTTCCATCTTCATGTTCTACTTTGTAATGGAAAACAATCGCATTTGTTGAAGATCCAATAATTGAACCTCCCTTTGGTAAAATCCCTGAAGCTTTCTCACTTCCATCTAATCGAATATAATTGTTTTTTACAAGCCCTCTGTATCCATCAATATAACCGTAACATTCTATTCCATTTGTTTCACATGTCTTTTTTATTGCTCTTATTACTGCATTAAATCCTGATACATCTCCACCATTAGCTAGTATCGCTACTTTCTTTAACATAAAAATCCTTCCTTTCTCTTGTTTATGTCCGTTTATTATTATATCAATATTATAAAAAATTACAATATTTTGGAAGGAATTTTTTTGTTTTTATTGAGCATATATAATCTCATGTATAAAATCAAGAAATCACTAATAGCTAATTCACTCTTGCTAATATTTTTTATTTACTTTCATTGATATTTTTTCAGTTGGACTTATCCATCTCTTTTCCATTTTTTAAAAATCTTTAATGATATCTTTTACAAATTCCCAACGATTTTTAATAAATTGACCTTTTTGATATATATTTTCTATCTCTTCGTAAGTTGCCCATTTTACATCACATACTTCCTCTTCTTGCATTATCACTTTATTTAAGTCTATATCTTGTCTAAGAAAATATGTATCTACCCACACATTTCCTGTTTTAAAGCGAGTTAATCTTTTTGCATCCTTTATATTCAATTTTACACCCAATTCTTCAAAAGTTTCTCTTTCAATTGTTTCTATGCTAGTTTCACCTTTTATGACAGATCCACCTGTCATAGCCCATACATTAGGAGATAGTCTTTTTTGAGGAGAACGTTTCTGAATTAAAATCTTATTTTCAGAATTCTTTATCCAGACGTCTGCTCCCAAATGATAAAATCCTTCTGGTATCTTTTCTTCTCCTTTAATCATTGTTCTTCCTGTTTTATTTCCTTCACTATCTAATATATCCCATATTTCCATGTTTTTTCCTCCCTTTAAATTAATCATTTTCAATAATTTCTATTAATATTCCATCTATATCTTGTATGAAGAAATATGGTTTTCCAAGTCTACCTTTTTTGATTTCAACTTTTTCGCAAATATGGTTATTTAATACAAATTCTTTTGCTTTTAAGATTTACAGTAAACATCTTTTATTTCTCCTTTATTATAATTTTAATCTTTTTCATTTTTCTGTTTCGTTTCATCCTCTAACCCATTTAAGAAACTTATCATTTCCTTCTTCTATATCATAGGCTATAATTTCACAAGTTTCATAATCATGTACATTTAATATTTCTTTTTCCACTTCTTTAAATAAATCTTTTTTCGTTTTCATTTGTATAAAAATTTCTGGTTCTTTTACAATTTCACCTTTCCACCAATAACTACTTTCTATTTTGCTCATTTGACAACAGCTAACCAATCTTTTTTCTAAAAGTGTATTGATTATTTTATTCGCAATTTCCATTTTATTACAAGCAGTAGTAACTACACAAAACTTTGCCATAATTTTCTCCTTTATTCTCCTAATTCTTTTTTTATTTCTTTTAACATTTTTATCCCTTTAACAAAGTATTATTTTTTATATAATCTGCTATTTCTTCAAAAACTTTATCTTGATGTAATATTGTATTTTTATGATTATCTACAAAAAAGTCAGATATCGTTTTTGAACCGTTTTTTATCAATTTTTGTATTCTTTCATCTTCTAAAAGTTGTTTATTTTCTTCCTTATTTACATCTAAACAATGTTCTTCACAATATAGTTTACATTGTATATCTGATTCTAACTTATCACACATTTTTGCAAAAATAGATTCTCTTGTTTTCATATTCTCAAATTCTTCTATCAATTCTATTAACTCTTCTTTTTTTGTTAAATCTTTTAATATATCTTCTACTGCAATTTTTCCTATTGCTCTTTTCTCTTCGTTTGTAACCTTATCAAATGGTGTAAAATCTTTTATCTCTATCTCTTCTAATTCATGAATGACAAGCATTTTGATTACTTTCATTAAATCTATTTTAAAATCATATTCTGAATCGATGGCAATTGCTAACATACATGTACCATAAATATGTTCTGCTACACTTTCTACTCTTTTTCTTTCAATATGCCATACTTTCCAACCATTTCTTATTTTGTCTTTTAATGTTGATGCTAAAATATAGAAATGGATGATATTTTCTATTTTTTCTGTATTCATTTTCTTCTCCTATGATAATTCAACTATTCTAAATCATTTGGCACATAGATATTTCCCTCTCTTTTTTCATATTCTATCATACTTATAATTGTTTAGCAATACATTTTCATTTTCAAGAAAAGAGTGTGTTTATTTTTTCCCTAAAATATGGTATAATCTATATTAACTAAATAAAGGAGGTATGCATAATGGAAAGAATTTTTAAGCATGCACGGGAAGAAACCAAAAACATTCGAGTACTAATTGACTATCAGGAAATTCGCACTTATACCGTATTTTCCGAAACAGTTTATGAAGCTATCGGTAAGCATATGCCGATTAACCATTTAGTTAACTCGATCCATGTTGCACAAGTTCAGGGTGAAAAAGATAGCTATCAAGAAATGATAGTCTACTACCAAGATTGCCTCGGACACAACATTGCTGTTACAAATGATAACATTATTCATTTGTTGTTATCAAAGGATGGAAGCCTTGAGTCAATGCCTGATGGTTCCATTATCTTGTGGAATGAACATACTATTGTTTCCACCATTGATATGCAGCAATTTGATTTCCATGCAGAATTGAAAGATCTTCTTAAGAATCATTCTATCGTCTTCATTTCTGAGAGGTATATACTCTTAAGAAATAATACTTTAAATAAAGACGATGTGGGAAAGTTCCGTACAGCAGTGGATCTTTCGGCGGGTAAGTACCCTGTAAAAATTCGTATTTCCAACACGAAGGAGACTTGCTAATATGGCAAGTCTCCTTCATTCTTTTATTTAAGTTTCTTTTTTTCTTATTTAATTTCTATATCTTCTATCTTTACTATATCTGCTAGAATATCAGCTCTTCTATTTTCTTCTGGCAAAAATCCTAAACTTATTATTTTATCTTCGCTCTCATAATCTTCAAATATACATTTTCCTTCTACATCTTTTCCAAACTCTATGTTCTTTATATATTGATTTCCTTCTCCTGTTTTATTGAAAACCATTTCATTATATTTTATTTTATTTTTCTCAATCTTTTTATAATTCATATTTTCAATAATATTTCCAATATATATTAAATCGTCATCTGGTATGATAACTAGTGTATCTCCTGTATTCATAATATATTTTATATAATATGCTTCACTATCCTCTTCAATTCCATAATACGTTTTAGTCTTAACTATATATTCTTTATCTTTTATCATTATTTTTGTGTTTTCTTTTATATTATCAATTAGTTCATTCATACTAAACTATCTCCTTTCATTTTTCATATATTTTAGCATATCTTTTTTAGTTTATCAATGTGAAAAAAGTAGTTAATTATGTAAAATACAAATTAAATCGTTTAATTCTTTTATTTTTCAAGTATGAATCTTATATAAATTTAACAAAATTGATTTATTTTTTCTACATATTCTTCAGCTTTTATTTTAGAAATACAAAACATTTTTATCTTCTACTTTATTTCTATCTTCTTTGCAAAGACAAAGGCAATTCTAATCCATTGTTTTCTAATACATCTTTATTTTGTAAAACAATTTTTGTATCTCCATCAAATATAATTTTTCCATCTGCAATTAAGACTGTTCTATCACAAGTATCATAAATTAAATCCAAATCATGTGACGTAACAATTTTTGTTCCTTTTAAAGAATTTAATACATTAATAAATCTTCTTCTATTTTTAGGATCTAATGCAATTGTTGGTTCATCAAAAATCAATATATCTGGCTTCATAGATAAAACCGTTGCAATAATAGCATTGATTTTTTCTTTTAATATTTTCCTTTGCTCTACTAAAATTTCTCTTCTTTCTTTTATGGTTTTATCCCCTGCATCAAATAATTTTATGTATCTTTTTAAAAAGCTGATTTCTAATCCTGCTGACCTCATACATTTTACGAATTGAATTCTTTGTAAATCTTCTTCTGTATAATTTCGAATACCATTATTCCCTTTTGCAATTGGACCTATTAATCCTTCTCTTTCATAGTATCTTAAGGTATCTGTTGTTAAATCAAATTTTTCAGCTACTTCCGATATTTGCATAAAATCTCTCCTTTCTATCAAATCATAAAATCTTATAAATTTTTATCTCTTTTTATATTACATATATTATATATCACTTAGAGTTTACTTTAAGTCAATAGTTTTTATATATTTTTTTATTTTTTTTATTTTTTTCATTTTTTATAAATTCGGTTAGAAACAATAGCGTAAAGATTTTAGAAGCATATCCAAATTTCTTTTTTTAGATATTACATTAAAAAAAGGAAAATTGAGTAAACAATTCCCCAAAATTCCCTTTTTAATTTATCGATTTCTATTTTTACTTAGTGGTGTCCATAACCCTAAAGTCTCTTTTGGCACTTTTCCATGATTGCTACATTGTTCTGGAAGATTATCTTCTGTGAAAATTTCTGTGTATATATTTGTACAATTCCTTGATGCTAAACAACCTGTCGTTCTGCATACAGTTCTTTCTACGATGCCTTCTGGTCTTACAAAAGTGGCACCTGGTAAATCTTTATGTATGTCTGTCATAACGGCATCCCAGATTTGTCCTGCTGGATTTCCACTAAAATATACGGTTTCACTATTATCATATCCATACCATGTTGCAGCTGCATAATATGGTGTAAATCCACAAAGCCATCTATCATAATCATTATCTGTTGTTCCTGTTTTGGCTGCTACATCCATCCCTGGGATTGCACAATAAGTTGCTGTTCCTCCTGATTTTACTGGTTCTTGTATAATCGTTTTCATAATATATGCATTCTGCTTAGAAATCACTTGTCTTGTTTCTTGTTTTGATATTAAAACAACATTTCCATTAGCATCTGTTACATTTGTATAAAATGTTGGTGTGATATATACACCGTCATTTGCAATTGTACCATAAGCTGATGCCATCTCTAATGGGCTAACACCACTTGTCATTCCGCCTAATGCTAAACTTAATACATTATCTGTATTTGAATCTAGAGAAGTGATTCCCATATTTTGCAAATATTCTAATGATTTTTTTGGTGTTAATTCTACTATAATCTTAACTGCTGGTATATTTTGTGAGGTTCTAATAAAACTTCTTATATTAATTAACCCTTTAAATCCATTATAGTTTTTGGGTTCATAGTTTTTTCCAAATCTTGTGCTACTATCATCATAAACCGTTGCAGCTGTTATAATCTTTTCTTGCAAAGCTGGTGCCACATCTGCCAAAGGTTTGACACTTGACCCGGTTTGTTTTTCCATTTGTGTTGCTCGGTTCCAACCTGCACTTGTTTTTTCTCCAAAGCCTCCTGCCACTGCCACTACTTTTCCTGTTTTATAATCCGCAATTGCCATTCCTGACTGACTATGTTCATTTAATAATGTTCCATCACTATTTCTTTCTCTTCCTCTAATGATATACTTTTCTTTTGCATATTCTTCTTCTAATCGATTTTGAATATTCATATCTACTGTAGAATGAATGGTAAGTCCGCTACTATATATATAGTTTTTCGCCATTTGTTCTGTCATATTTTTTTCTTCCATCACTTGTTCTACCACTTGTGAAATGACTGCATCTGTATGATATGAAAATACACTTCCTCCTATAATTTCTCCTGTACCAAATTGTAGACCATTTTGTACATCTGCAACTGCATTTTGATATTCATCCTCAGATATATATCCCAATTCTTTCATCTTGTCCAAAACAGTTATTGTCCTATTCTTTATTTTTTCTGAATTATCTACAGTTGTACTATATGGGTTATATACATTTGGTGAATGATTAATTCCTGCCATAAAAGCACATTCTGCTAAGCTTAAATCTTTTGCACTTTTATTAAAATAGTATTCCGCACCAAGCTCTACTCCATGTAAATTATTAGCTCCAACAAATAATATGTTTAGATATAATTCTAATATTTGTTCTTTTGATATCATTCTTTCTACTTGATAAGCTCTTTGCCATTCTCTTATCTTTCTTTTAATACCTTCAATTCCCGTACTTTCATTATCATTTGTTATATTTTTCACTAATTGTTGTGTAATCGTACTTCCACCATAACTACTATCCCCATTTAATAATGTATTTGCAATTGCTCCTGCTGTTCTTTTAAAATCAACACCACTATGCTCATAAAATCTCTCATCTTCTATCGCAATATATGCATCTGGTAAATCATCTGCCATATCATCTAATGTAATAATTTTTCTTTTTTCATCACCGCTTAAATCTGCAAGTACCGTATTATTTTGGTCTACTATAACAGAATTAGATACTTTTATTTCTAAGTCTTCTTTGCTAATTTGTATGCCTTCGCTTCCAAACCATCCTAAAAGAAGACCTGCAAAAGCCCAAATTCCTGCTATTACTAACAATAGAACAAGAATAATCAGTATTAAGAAAAACTTTAAAAAGAATTTTAAAATTCTATGTTTTTTACGTTTTTCTTCCTTTTTTGCTTTCTTCTCTCTTTTTGCTTGAAGTTTTTCTTCCTTTCTCTGCTTTTTATCTATGTTATGTTCTTCATTTTTTCCTACTTTTTGCCATGTATCGCTTTTCTTTTTTAGTTTTTCATTGTTTGTCTTTTTTTCATCTTCTTTTTTTAATTGTTCTTTTATATTTTTGCTTTCTGATTTTTTTACTTTTTCTTTTTTCTTTTTTTTGCTTTTTTCTTTGTTTTCCTTTTTATCCGCTTTATTTTTTTCTAATGTTTGTGTTTTATTTTCTTTATTTTCTTGTATCTTTGTTGGTCTTTCTTGCAATAAAACAGCTGTCTTAGATTTTATTTCATTTTTTTCTTGAGCTATGTTATTATTTTGTTCTTTCACATTTATGGTATTTTCTAAAGTTTTTATCTTTTTACTTGTTTCAGTATCAGATACATGTATTTTGTCTTTTTCTAAAGAGTCTTTAAGATGGTTATTTTCAGCCTTCTGGTTTATTTTCTTTGAAGTGCTATTTTTGGCTTTTTTATGCATTCTTTTTCTATTTAAATTTTGTTTATTATGATTTTTGCTACTTCTCTTTTTCTTCTTTTTTTTCATGCATGATACCTCCTTTTGCTATATTTTTTACTACTTTTAGCACCCCAATTATTATCATATATATTAAAGGTTATCTTAAAAAATGTATTTTTATGATTATCTCCCTTTTATTATTTTTTGAATCTTACAACATTTTCCAAAAAAATACAACTATATTTTAGCATATTTAGACGCAAATTACTAGATTCATTTTGGTTTTTTAAGAATTTTTTATTATAAAGAAAAAGTCAATTTTTATCTTGACCACATATTATAAAAAAAGACTAAGTCAATACTTTTTTTATAATTTTTTATAAAAGTCAAAAACTGAAGCTAAATTCATCAAGTTTTTATATTTGATCACTATTCTTTACAAACATAATTTGTTGTTTTATTCTATTATCTATCTTTTCTTCAAATCGATATAATTCTTTAAAACCATATTTTTCATGTAAACGAATAGATGGTATGTTATTTACATGAATGCAACTATATATTGTATAATTGTTAAATCTGTCTAATGCATATGTTAATAACTTTTTAGCAATTCCTCTTCCCATAAATTCTTTTCTGGTAACGATTTCCCAAATATATATAACATTTTCTGGCATATTTTTTATTTTATTGGGAAAATGTTCTATCTCACAAAAATCATTTCCTTGATATACAGCAATATATCCGTGCTGGAATATTTTCTTCTACATACACCCATTTTAATATTTTATCATTATTTAAAAGCATCTGATTACTTTCTTTTGTAATATATCCACTATTGTTTTCTTCCCATATTTTTTGAATATCTTCTAAATACTGATTTTCAACTATCATTTTCTTCTCCTTATTAAATAAAAATATGTAGATATATCAAATATCTACATATTTATTTTTTACATTTTACATTTTTATATGTGCTTAATTTTATATTATTTTTCATATTCTATTTCATATTCTATTTCATTAGCCATATATAAAGGTTAAGACACCACTCATTTGTGGTGTCTTATTTCATATTAATGTCTAAAATGTCTCATTCCTGTAAAAATCATTGCAATTCCATATTCGTTACATTTATCAATTGAATCTTGATCCCTTATAGAACCACCTGGTTGAATAATTGCTGTAATTCCAGCTTTATGTGCTGCTTCAACACAATCTGAGAATGGGAAAAATGCATCTGATGCAAGAACTGCTCCTTTTGTTACACCTTCTCCAATTAATTCTCTAGCATGTTCTACAGATTGCTCAGTAGCCCAAATTCTATTTACTTGTCCAGGTCCAATTCCGATTGATTGTTTATCTTTTCCAAGTGCAATTCCATTTGATTTAACATATTTTACAATCTTCCATGTAAATAACATATCTTCTAATTCTTTGTCTGTTGGTTTTCTATCGGTTACAACTTTATAGTCATCTAATGATTTTGAATCAATCGTTTGTACAATAATTCCGCCATTAATTTTCTTAATATCTAAAGCATTTTCTGATTGTTTAACTGTAATAGATGGTAATTCTAATACTCTTACATTTTTCTTTGTTTGTAATATTTCTAAAGCTTCTGGTTCATAAGATGGAGCAACAATTACTTCTAAGAAGATTTCTTTCATTTCTTGTGCCATTGCTTTTGTAATTTCTCTATTGGCTACAACAATTCCTCCAAAAATTGAAGTTTTATCAGCTTCAAAAGCTTTTTTCCATGCTTCATAAATGTCACTACTACTTCCTACACCACATGGATTTCCATGTTTACATGCAACAACAGTTGGTTCATCAAATTCTTTTAATAATTCTAATGCACCATTTGTATCATTAATATTATTAAATGACAATTGTTTTCCATTTAATTGTTTTGCAATGGTTAAAGAACCTTCACATTTTCCAATTTCTTTATATAATGCACCAATTTGATGTGGATTTTCTCCATAACGCATTTCTTCTACTTTCTCATATGTTAGTGTTAGTTCTTGTGGTAATGAATTATCTTTTCTTTCTTCTTTTAAGTATTTACATATCATTGCATCATAACTTGCTGTATGTTCAAATACTTTATTCATTAAATAAAATTTTGTATCTAATGATACTTCTCCATTTTCTTTTAATTCATTTAATACTTTTTCATAATCATTTGGGTCGGTTATGACTGTAACGTCTTGGTAATTCTTAGCAGCGCTTCTAAGCATAGTAGGTCCGCCAATGTCAATGTTTTCAATTGCTTCTTCTCTTTTTACTCCTTCTTTTAAAATCGTTTGTTTAAAAGGATATAAGTTAACAACTACAAAATCAATTGTATCTACATTTAACTCGTTTAATTGCTCCATATGGTTTGGATTACTTCTCATTGCCAATATACCTGCATGTACTTTTGGATGAAGTGTTTTTACTCTTCCATCTAAACATTCTGGAAATCCTGTATAATCAGAGATTTCTGTTACCTTGACATCATTTTCTTTTAGTTTTTTATATGTTCCTCCTGTTGATATAATCTCGATTCCTAATTTTTCTAATTCTTTTGCAAACTCTACTATTCCGCTTTTGTCTGAAACGCTAATTAATGCTTTCATAATTACCTCCTTAAATTTCTATGATTCATATTATATTTTTGGCTTAAATCTTTACACTGCACTACTATTATATAGCATAAAGGGTATTTGGTCAAACCATTTTGTATAATTTACATAATTTTTTATTGTTCTACTTCCCATATATCTCTTTAAAGATATATTCTGCATATGCTTTTGCTTTTACAAATTATTTTATAATATTGATATCTTTACATACTTATATAATCCTTTTCATTTTATCATACCCCCTATCTTTATACAAGCAAATTTATTTTTTTCACCTAATTAACATGATTTAATTTTTTAATCTTTTTGAAATATATTTACTATTAAAAAAAGTTAAAGTAATTCATTTCGAACTTACTTTAACTTAGGTTTGTTTTACATTTCTCTATCTGTATCTTTTTGTTCTATTCTTGGTAGCATTTTAATATCAAAAACTCTTTCATAACTTTTATAAATTTCTTCTAATTTTTTTATTTTTTCTTCTGGATATTGTTTAGTATGTTTATTTGTTTCTTTTAATCTTCCTATTTTGGCTTGCACCCATCTTTTATAATATTGATATTTATCTAATTTTTCCATACGTTCTAAATCTTGAATGACTTCATATACTTCTCCACTCCATATATGTTCTCTTAGGTCAATATGTGCTTTTCCTTCTCTTCCTTGTTTTTTTCTGTTATTTTCTCTCTCTTCATTATATCTATCGTAAAAAAAGATTCCAGCACTAGTAAACATTAGCATATCATCATCTATTTGTTGTTGTATTATTCCATCTACCATTTGATTTACTTTTTCTTCTTCTTCAGAACTTAAGTGGTAATCAAATCTATTATCTGCTCTATCTAGCATATAAATAAATCGATATAATTGTATATATTTTTCTTGTAATTTTTTTCTTAACTTTTCTAAGTTTTCTTCTTTTGTTGGAAAAATCCCCCTTAAATGCAAATCTACATTTTCCTTGTTTACCTGTCTATTTGTATAAAACATTATACCTTCTAGCAAACCTTGTCTATTATCTATTCCATGAAAAAAATATTGATCAAATTTTTTCTCATTAAAATCTATATTTCTGTTTGGTTTCGTGACAGATTTGTTTGTATCTAATTCCATATTAACTACCTCTTTTATTTTCTTCTCCATTTATTTCTTCATATATTTTTTCTTAAGTAGTTAATTCAGATATATCACATACAAAAAAGAATATCAATAGTTATTTACGATATTTTTTAATTTCATTTATTTTTATGAATTTATAAATTACATTTACATCACGCATTTAAATTTTAAGCATATAGATTCTGCAATATCTTATCTATTTATTTTATTACTTTACAATCCCTCTCTACTTTTTCTTTTCCATGTACTGAAACATATATTTCAAACATATTCTTTAAAATCTCGTTTTCATTGTCTTTGTGTGTAGAAATTGGAAGTACATATATGGATAATATTAAAGTTCCAAACCATTTTAATTCAAAGTTTAATTTTTCAAATCCTAAAGTTTCATAAAATTTTGCTCTTCTTTCTCTTAATAAATTATCTTGCTTATCTTTTCCTAAACCTAGTTTTTCTATTTCTACAAATATCCCCTCATATGCTTCCATTTGTTTTTTTAATAGCTGTATCGCTTTTGTTCCATATCCTTTGTTTTGATATTTGTTTAAAATAGCAAAATAATCTAGTTGCACATATTGGCTATTGGGGATTGTGTTGATAATAAAAAATCCAACAAATTGATTATTTTCACATATCTTGATAATTTTTGTTATCTTTTTATCATAATTTTCTTCTATTGTTTTTAATTCTTTTCTTTCTTCTTTGGGAAATATTTTTATATATTCTGGATATATTTCTTTTTCAAATTCCTCTATTCCAATATTGATTAAGTTCATTGTTTAAATTCCCTTCTATAGGTTATTCTTGTTCTTTGATAATTTGTATCTTTTATTTCTGGAATATACACACTCATTTTAGTTTTCCATACTGAGGCATATTATTTTTCTCTTATATACCTATATATTTCTCCCCAGTTATTTACTTCTTTTATATATTCACTTTCTTCTAATTTAATTAAATTAGTGTCTCTAAAATATAATGTTTTTATTTGATTATCTGCTAATTTTTTTATAATTTTCCAGTCATCATCTATCATGATGTCAACTTTTTCTTTTTGACAGATTTCTAATTTATCTTCAACTTTCCAATAATACTTATCAAATTTAATATCATTTTTTTCTAGCAAGCTTATTGCATCATCTTTCATTTCTTCTATAAAACCACCTCTTGCAGTAATAACCACAAATTCATGTCCTTTGTCTTTTAATAGATTATATACTCCTATAAATCCTGACATTAGATTACTTTCTTTTGCTGCTTGTAAAAGATATTTTTTTATAAATTCATTTTCTTGGTTCTGTGTCCATTTATATCTAGATTGAAATTTGGGTTCCTCTTTATTTATTAAATTGTTTGCTCTTAAAGTATCTATATCAAATATTTCTTCATAAGTTCTAAATGTAGTTTCACTATCTATTACTACTCCATCTAAATCTATTCCTATTTTCATTATTATCTCTCCTTACATATAACAATTTTTTCATAATATAGTCTTAATATCTTCAAAGGTATTAACTAATCTATCATCCTTTATTTTGTTCATTTTTATATTCCTCTCTTTATATTCTTTTGTTTACTATACCATAAATTTCTAATTTTCTCAATTATATTTCAAATTCAATAAAAAAAGCAAGATATCAAATACTATCTTGCTTTTTTGCTTATCAATTTTTAGAATTCTTAAATGGATTTCTTTTCATTTTTATGTAAAAGATTATTACTAAAGTACCTGCCACCAATATCATTATGAAAATAATAGTATTAAATCCAGTTTTAGGTAATGTTCCCGTTGCTACAGTAGTATCTAACTCATTTGCATTAGATATTTGACCTTGGTCTTGTATTAATGTTTCTTCTGCTTTCTGCTCTTCATCTGATGTTGGTGTTTCATCTGGTGTCTCATCTAATTTTTGTTCTTCTTCTAGCGTTATTATTTCAGCTAGTGCCTCTTTTGTTTTTTCTTCCTCATCTAGTGTTGGTGTTTTTTCTAGTTTCTGTTCTGATTTTTGCTCTTCATCTAGAATTGGTTCTTGTTCTGGCTTTGATCCTGGCTTTTGCTCTTTATCTGGCGTTGGTTTTTGTTCTGGTTTTTGTTCCTCTTCCGAATCTTCTGGTAATGTTTCATCTGGCATTTCTTCTGGCTTTTCTTCTTCATCTGGAGTTGGATTTTCTTCTGGTTTTTGCTCCTCTTCCGGATCTTCTGGCAATGTTTCATCTGGTATCTCTCCTGGCTCCTCCTCTTCATCTGGTGGTGTTTCACTTTCTTCTTTTTGAGTTATATCTTCAAACAAATTAATCATCGTTGCTGTAATAAAATCTCTACCATCTCCATAGTTTTCAGTTGCCACTAATTTTACATATTGAGATTTAATAATTTCGTCAAATACAAGCATTTTTGAATCAGGACTATCTGCCCAATTTGTGATTGTAGCAACATCTGTCCAAATTTTTCCATCCATGCTCACTAATACTTGTCCTTCTTTAATTCTACCATTGTTTTCAATCTGTCTTGGTACATATTCTAATGCTGATAGATATTTTGGTTCATCTAATTTGATTATAATATATCTTTCTGAATCATCTGTTGCATAACCAAACATAATTCCTTGATCTCCTGCACCACCATCATTAACACCTATTGCTATATCATTACTTTGTTTTGTTATATTAATATCAACTTTACAAGTTTTATAATCCATATTTATTGATGAATCTGTATATCCTACCTCTTTTAATCTTTCTCTTACAATATTTTCAATATTTATTTTTGCATTACTTGTTATTTGCCCTGCGACTACTACTTTATCTTTTGATATAAAAGTCTCTACTGCGACTCTTGATTCTTTATCTTGTTCTAAACAAGCATCTAGTATTGAATCAGATATAAAATCACATACTTTGTCAGGATGACCTTCTGTTACTGATTCACTTGTTAAATAATAATGTTTATATTTTTTCATTTCTTGTAATTCCTCCATTTCTTTTTTTATTTCTATTCTTATCTATAATTAATGTTAAATTTTATTATCTAAACATAACCTCACTTACCTTTCCATTCGCACCACAATCGATTTTGTGGCTTTATTTTTAAAAAATGTACTACCTATACCAGACCTTAATTTTAAGCATAAAAAATAAAGTACATCAATTTGTACTTTATTAATGTAAGGTGGATTGCCCACTTATTTTTTACCATTCAACCATTTACCATTTTAAATTTTCTAAAAAATAAATGGTTTTTTTATATAATTTTTCATTATTTTTTTATTTTCAAAAAATTCCTTAAAGCGTTGATATTACTCGCTTTCATTATCTTTTCTACCCATCAACGCGACACACTCCACATGGCTTGTAAACGGAAACATATCCACAGGTTTTATGCTTTTTATATCATAGCTTTCCTCTAGCTCTTTTAGATCTCTTACTAAAGTTGCTGGATTACAACTAATATAGACAAGCTTTTTTGGTTTTATCTTTAATATATTTTGAATACTTATCTTATCAAGCCCTCTTCTTGGAGGATCTACCATCACAATATCTGGAACTATCTTTTTGTTATTGATTAAATCATCTAATACCTCTTCTACATCTCCTGCAATAAATTCTGTATTATGGATATTATTTATTTTTGCATTTTCTAATGCATCTTTTATGGCTTGTTTTACAATTTCAATACCATATACTTTTTTCGCATATTTTGCCATAAATAAAGAAATGGTTCCAATTCCACAATACAAGTCAAAGACAGTATCTTTTTTTGTAATGTTCGCCGATTCAACACCTATCTTATATAACTTTTCTGCTTGAATTGGATTTACTTGGTAAAAAGATAATGGTGAAATTTTAAATGTTAAATCACCTAATATATCTGTTATATATCCCTTTCCATATATGGTTATGTTTTTCTCTCCTAATATCACATTTGTATTTTTCTCATTTATATTTTTGACAATTGTTTTAACATTTGGAAATTTACTTACTAGTATTTCTGCAAATTTCTTCTCATTTGGAAATTCTTTTCCATTGATAACAAGAATGACCATAATTTCATTTGCTTTCTTTCCAATTTTCGTAACAATATGTCTTATCAAGCCTTTTCTGGTCTTTTCATTATATATAGAAATATGATTTTGCGTAATATAGTTTACAATATATTTTGCAATCTCTTCTGTCTTTTTATCTTGAATCAGGCAATTTTCTATGGGTATAATTTCATGTGTTCTATTGGCAAAAACGCCAATCACTGGTTTTCCTTCTTTATCTATACCTACTGGATATTGTGCTTTATTCCTATAGTGATATGGATGTTCCATTCCTAAAGTTTCTTCTACTTCAATATTGGTTTTTAATGTTTTATTGACTAAACTTTGAACGGCATTTCTTTTCATGTTAAGTGTTTCAGTATATTGAATATGTCTTAAATTACAACCTCCACATCGTTTATATGTACCACAGTCACTTTGTATTCTATACTCTGATTTTTGTATAATCTCAATAACTTTTCCAAAAGCATGAGAAGATAACGCCTTCACAATTAATATTTTTACCTTTTCTCCTTTGATACTATTCGGAATAAATATGGTAAAATTATCAATCTTGGCGATACCTTCTCCTTCAAATCCATTATCGATAATATCTACAATATATTCTTGGTTTTTCTTTACTGGTATTTCCATTTTCGCTCCTCATAGGCTAATTTTATATTTCTTTTCTTACTTTTTCTTCTATTTCATCTTCACTTTCTTTCATTGCTTGTAAGGTCTTATCTAATAAAGTGTCTAATTCCCATCCTAATTGTTCTGCACCTATTCTAATAATATCTCTTGAACAACCAGCTGCAAATTTTTTATCTTTAAATTTCTTTTTCAAGCTTGAAAGTTCCATATCTTTTGTGCTTTTAGATGGTCTCATTTTAGCAGCAGCCCAGATGATTCCAGTTAATTCATCTGTTGCAAATAAAATTTTTTCCATTTCATGCTCTGGTTTTATTTCTGAACAAATACCATATCCATGACTACAAATAGCATGTATAAATTCTTCACTTGCATTAATTTCTTTTAATAATTCTGGTGCTTTTTTACAATGTTCTTCTGGATATTGTTCAAAGTCAACATCATGTAATAATCCTACTAATCCCCAAAAGTCCTCATCATATCCTTCTTCTTTTGCAAAATATCGCATAACACTTTCTACTGTTAAAGCATGTCTTAAATGGAATTCCTCCTTGTTATATTTTTTTAATAAATTGATAGCATCTTTTCTTTCCATTTTTATTCCTTCTTTCATTTTAATATTTATTTTCTTACTTTACCTCTCCTTGCACATTTGTATGCTCTTTTTGTGCTTTTGATACACTTTTCCAGTTACTTTGTATATATACTTCATCTTGTAAATTTTCTATATATTTATACTTTCTTGTTAAAGATTTTTCTTGTTCTTGTGAAATCAAACTTTCTTCTTTTAATAATTGCAAAAATTCAGAATCATTTAAGGAAGCAATATATTTACCAGCCATCAATTTTGCCACTCTTATTTTCGTATCTTCATAATATTTAGGTAATTTTCCTGAAAGTATCCCTTTGTATATCGTTTCTATTTCTGTGTTTCTAGTTTCTGCATTATATCCGACCATTTCTCCTTCATTTAACTTTCTCATGTAACGATATATATAAGATTTTATTCTTGCATTTTTATTTGTATAATCTAATCCTAATTCTTCTTTATCGCGATATACTTTTTGATTTAATACATGGTCTCTAGCAATATCTAATTCTTCTCCAATAGATTCCCTTAAAGCTAGTTGGGCAGTTCTTTTTGTGAATTGTAAATCTCTTGTATCTGATTTTAATACATATCTGATAAATTTTTCATCATTTTCACTATATTCTGATGGTGTTTCTATTTCACCCTCATCCTCTGTTTCCATTCCATCTTGTGAAAGCCTTAATGTTGCTGATAAAAGTCTATTACATTCTTTTTTCCCTTGATTTTGACTACCTTTTTCATTTCTTTGCTCTATCTTTTGGTTTAAATTTTCTTCTAAAAATATCTTAGCATATTTATCTCTTAACTTACGAATAGCTGGTGGATAAGTTTCTTGATCTTCTTTTAATATAACATTATTAACTGCTTTTTGGTTATTTAAATTTCTTAATTCATTCATTAAAGTCATTACTCTTGGAGACATCGTAATTTTACCTTTTGTACTATTGGCTATAACATCATTTACAAAAATTTCTTTTAATCTTTCTGCTATTTTTGAATAGGATTTTTCTTTATTTGCTATATCAATTTCTGCTTTATCAATTCCTAAAGCAGTTAATACACGAATATAATCCTCATCTAATGTATCTACCATATTTCCATCTTTATCTCTTACTAATCCTTCTCTTAATCCATCTACCATATCTAGTGGAATATATGAAATTTGATCCGCTAATCTCATTAAAGATGCCTCTGCTGTTGCTGGTTTAATGGTTCTGTCATATCCTTTTATACCGTAGCATTTTAACATTTCTGATTCAAATTCTCTTTCTGTTTTTCTAACATCTGGTATATATTCTTTTTCTGGGGTTTCTCCATTATGTGTATTAATACCATCCATGATAAGCCATAAAGCTTCTCTTATTTTTCCTAATTTTTCAAGACCAATTTCTGGATTGTGCACTTTTATTTTCTCTATCATTTGATCATATATATGTTCTGTAAAAACAAGTTCTCTGCTACCGACTGCATTATGGCATACCAATCCTAATCCATCATCTTCTTGAATATTGGATATCCACCATTCTCCACTATGCCCTAAAAACGTATGACCAACATCATGGTGTTTTGCCATGATTCCTACGATTTGCTCATTTAACCCTAATTTCTTAGCAATCTCCTTGGTGATTTTTTCTACATCCTCTTGATGTGTTTTCCTAACAGTGGTTTCTCCTGAAGATTTTCTAAGCCCTTTTACCATCATAGTTTCATCACAACTTTTCTTATTGTATAATGTTAATACCATATCAATCTCATTTGCATATTTTTCTAATCTTTTTAATTCAATTTGTCTCTGAAATCTTTTTGTTGTATCTATCGTTTTTCCTTGAAATTTTTTTATTGTATTTTTAATTTTCATATTTCTCTCCCTTTTATAAACGCTATAAAAATTATACCATAAATATTGAAATTTGTATATAAAGACTGTTTTTTATCTATTTAATCGCAAATTTATGTAAAGTTTAATGATGTTTTCTTGCTTTTATCATACAAATACTTGTATATTTTACATTTTTATAATATAATTTCTTTAGGGAGGAATGAATTATGTCTAAAGTATTTATATCTCATGGAGACATCATCTTAGATAATATCTATAATGGAGATTTAAATCTCATTAAACAAGATGGTGGCGGAAGTAACTGGAACACACTATATAACTTATCTTATTTAGGTGAAACTTGTTATGCAGTTGGTACTTGTGGTAAAGATAAAGAAGGTGATATTGCTCTTTCTTCTTTAAAATCTGGCAATGTAAATACTGACCTTGTTCGTCGTGATGATATTTCAACTTCTATCATGAATATTATCATTCCAAATCAAACAAATTTGGGTGACAACAGTATTATTCATAGTTGGTATTCACCAATTACCAATAAACGTACTTTGTTTTTTAGAGATAATCTTCCGATACAATTACCAGAAGATATTTTACAAAATGATATTTATGTTCTTTTAGATAAATTTGAAACGATTAATTTTGATTTTATCTCAAATCTTAAGAGCAAAAAAGTTTGTTTAGATATTGGACATATTCGTTTTATTGAACATTTTGCAAAACAATATTTAACTATGTTTTTCAAAACAGCAAATTTAATTCAATTAAATGAAACTGTAAAACCTTTACTATTTGAGCGTTTACAAATACAAAATGAATTTGATTTCTTTAATTTATTTGATTTAGATTTGTTGGTTGTGACAAAAGGAAAAAAAGGTGCTACCTTTGTCTTTAAGGAAGACAATCAATTAAAAACCATTGATAAAGAACCTGAAGTAATTGCAAAAGTTGTTGACTCTTCAGGTGCTGGTGATGCTTTCTTTGCTTCCGTTATTCAAGGGTATGCCTATACAGATACCATTAATTCAGATTTTATTAATAAGATTTTTTCAACTGCCAATAAAGCTTCTAGAACTGTCATTAGTCAAGTTGGTAGTAGAAGGAAAAATAAATAAAAATTTAAAGGAGGAAAAAATGAAAAAATTTGATGTTGCCATTATTATGGGAAGTGATTCTGATTTATCAATTATGAAAGATGCAGCTAAATTTTTAGAAGATATGGGCATTTCTTATGAAATGAAAATTCTTTCTGTTCACAGAACACCTGAAAAAGCGATGGAATATGCAAACAGCTTAAAAGAAAATGGTGTAAAAGTAGTAATTGCTGGTGCTGGAGGTGCTGCACATTTACCAGGTGTATTTGCTGCTATGTTACCAACTGTACCTGTTATTGGTATTCCAATTCATACGAAAACTTTAGGAGGTGTTGATTCTTTATATTCAATCGTTCAAATGCCTTCAGGAATTCCAGTTGCTACTGTTGCTATCAATGGAGCAAAAAATGCAGGTATTTTAGCAACTTCAATCTTAGCTGTTGGAGATGAAAATATAAAAGAAAAATTAGCAACTTATAAAAATTCTTTAAAAGATGCTGTTTCTAAAAAAGATGAAAAGCTTCAAGAAATGGGATATACAACTTACTTAAAAAATATGAATAAATAATTAATTATGTCCAATTGGGGACGTTTCTGTTTGGGACATTTTTACGTGAATTCAGAGAATGTTCTAATAGTAAACATAAAAATGTCCCAAACAGAAACGTCCCCAATTGGACACCTAATCATACAAAAATAAATTTGAAAGGAATGTGAAAAATGAAAAAAATTAGCAGTGGTAAAGTTCGTGAAATTTATGAAGTAGATGATGATAAATTATTGCTTGTTGTATCTGATAGAATTTCAGCATTTGATTATATCTTACCAAATTTAATTCCTGATAAAGGAAAAATATTAAATAAAATCTCAAAATTCTGGTTTGATTATACAGAAGATATTATACCAAATCATGTTATTTCAACAGATTTAAAAGATTTTCCTGAAGAATTCCAAACACCTGAATTTGAAGGAAGAAGTATGTTAGTTAAAAAATTAAAAATGATACCAGTAGAATGTATTGTAAGAGGATATATTACAGGTTCTGGTTGGAAAAGCTACTTAAATGATGGAACTGTATGTGGTATTAAGCTTCCTGAAGGTTTACAAGAAGCACAAAAATTACCTGAACCTATTTTTACACCTACTACAAAAGCACAAGAAGGACATGATGAAAATATTTCTTTTGAAGAAGTTTGTAACTTAATTGGAACAGATTTAGCAAACAAATTAAGAGAAAAAACAATTGAAGTATATACAAAATGTTCTGAATATGCTGCAACAAAAGGTGTCATTATTGCTGATACAAAATTTGAATTTGGTCTTGATGAAAATGGTGAATTAGTTCTTGGAGATGAAGTATTAACGCCTGATTCTAGTAGATTTTGGGTAGCAAAAGACTATCAAGTTGGAACAAATCCAAAAAGCTTTGATAAACAATATCTTCGTGATTGGATAAAATCTAGTGGATATAATCCTGAAGGTGATACACCAATTCCTGAAGATGTGATTATGACAACAAGACAAAGATATATTGAAGCTTATGAAATGCTAACAGGAAAAAAATATGAATAATTTTAAAAAGGGAATTTTGAGTTTATCCTCAAAATCCCTTTTTTAAATTTAAAATTTTATTTTTTCAAAACGGTCTTTTTCAAGTGTTTCTGGAACTTCAATTGGATATGTTCCTGTAAAACATCCATAACAGAAATCATTTATTTTACATCCTTTTGCAATTTCTTTTAAGCTATCCATACTTAAATATTCTAAAGAATCTGCTCCAATCTCTTTTTGAATTTCTTCTTTTGTCATTCTATTGGCAATTAAGGCTTCTTTTTTATCAACATCTGTACCAAAATAACATACACCTACAAATGCTGGTGACGCTACTCTGATATGTACCTCTTTTGCCCCTGCTTCTTTTAATGTTCTGATAATTCTTGTAATTGTTGTTCCTCTTACAATGGAATCATCTACTAAAACAATTCTTTTTCCCTTTACTGTTTCTCTTAAAGGATTTAGTTTTAATGCTACTAAATCTTTTCTTTTACTTTGTGCATTTTGTATAAAGGTTCTTCCTATATATTTACTTTTTGTAAATACCATGTCATAAGGAATTTTTGATTCTTTTGAATATCCTAAAGCTGCATCTAATCCAGAATCTGGAACACCTGCTACAATATCTGCTTCTACCGGTGCTTGTTTTGCCAAATATCTTCCTGCATTTTCTCTGAATATATGTACATTAATACCATCTACAACAGAGTCTGGTCTTGCAAAATAAATATATTCAAAGATACACATTCCTTTTCTTTCATTTGGCATATATTTTTCACTTTTTACTTGGTTATCTGTAACAACTACGATTTCTCCTGGTTCAATATCTCTTTCAAACTTAGCACCTGTAATATCTAATGCACAGCTTTCTGAAGCAAATACAATATCATCTCCTAAACGTCCCATACATAGTGGTCTGAATCCTTGAGGATCTCTTACAGCAATTAATTTTTGTGATGATATGATTAATAAAGAATAAGCACCTTTTAAAATTTTCATTGTATTTTTTATAGCTTCTTCTATTGAATTTGTTTTGATTCTTTCCCTTACAATAATATGACAGATAACTTCTGTATCACTAGTTGTTGTAAAGATTGCGCCTTCATCTTCTAATTCTCTTTTTAATTCTAATGCATTTGTAAGATTTCCATTATGGACAATCGCTAAATTTCCTTTTTTATGTCTTACAACCATTGGTTGTGCATTTTCTTTTCTACTTTCTCCTGTTGTTGAATATCTAACATGTCCAATTGCCATTTTACCTGTTGGTAATGAATTTTGAATATGCTTTGTAAATACATCAGATACTAACCCTAAATCTTTATGAAAATGAATTACACCATCTTCATTCACTGCAATTCCACAGCTTTCTTCTCCTCTATGTTGAAGACCTGATAAACCAACACATACAGGAGTTACCACATCTTCATTATTTTTAATTCCATAAATTCCATAGATTCCACATTCTTCTTTAATTTTTTCTCCAAACATTTTCCACTACTCTCTTTCTATTCTTGTTTATACGATAAATTTATTATATCAAAAAAATTTGTTTTTGTGTTTGTTTTTATATAGGAAATTTTTTCTTTTTCCTTATGAATGATTTGGCACATCCCTATCATTCAATTTGACATTTAATTATGTTTTTGCTAAAATGCAATCAAAATCATACAAATTTATATAAGGAGTTGTTTATATGTATAATTTAGTTGTTTTTGCTTCTGGTAATGGCTCTACTTTGCAATCTATTATTGATGCTATTGATAACAAAGTATTACATTCTCAAATTGTATTAGTTGTTTCAAACAATCCTGATGCTTTTGCATTAGAAAGAGCCAAAAAAGCAAATATTCCTACTTACGTGATTAAAAATAAGAATTATCAAGATATTGATAATGAGTTATATGAAGTGTTATCTCATTATGACATTAACTTAATTGTTTTAGCAGGTTATTTAAAATTAATTGGTGATAAACTACTTTCTAACTATACAATCATTAATACACATCCTTCTTTGCTTCCTAAATATGGTGGTAAAGGAATGCATGGTATGCATGTTCATAAAGCAGTTATCGACGCTAAAGAAAAACAAAGTGGTGTAACTGTTCACTATGTCAACAACGAATATGACAAAGGTAATATCATTAGTCAAACCGTTGTTGATGTTTTAGAAACAGATACCCCAGAATCTTTAGCAAGTAAAGTACAAGTTGCTGAAAAAATTCAATTGGTTAATGTAATTAAGAAATTTGAAACAGGTGAACTTTGATGTCCAATTGGGGACGTTTCTGTTTGGGACATTTTTATGTACAATTATGATTTATATAATTATTGTATATTTTAAATATTGTGTTAACTATTTTAGTTGCATTTTTAATTTTACATAAAAATGTCCCAAACAGAAACGTCCCCAATTGGACAAAACACCCTAAACGGATAATTTTAATGTTCGTAAATTTCTCCTATATCTTTTCTATAATCTAAATTATCACTAATATTTCCTTCTAATGCTTTATATGCTTTTTCTTTTGCTTCTTCTAGTGTATTTCCCATTGTTGTTATACCAAATAATCTTGAAGTTCCTACGGCCTCGTAAGTATTTCCTTCCACTGGTTTTGTACTTGCAAAATATATTTTAGCACCACTTTCTTCGATTGCTTTTTTATTGACTGTAAATATACATGGTTCTTTGCTCTTTTGTATTGCATAATCTGGGCTAACTACATAAATGGTAAATGTATAATTCTTTTTGAATTTACAATTTTCTGTACTTAATTTTTTGTTAAATATATTTTCTAATACTTCTGTAAACGGTGTTTCTAGAGAATTTAATACATTTAATGCTTCTGGATCACCAAATCTTGCATTAAATTCTATAAATTTAATCCCATCTTTACATTTGAAAAATCCACCATAGATAACACCTGTAAATTCTAAACTGTCTTTATTAACATATTGAATGGTATCTTTTATTAATTTACTACATACATCTACATCTTTTTGTTCTAAGAATGGTAATAATCCATTTTCAAAACTAAGACAACCCATTCCACCAGTTCCTGGTCCTTTATCTTCATCAAAACGATATGGATAATCAAAAGTAATTGGTGTTACAACGATATTTTCACCATCTGTTAATGCCATAACAGTAAATTCTCTACCTTCTACTTTATCTTGTACAATTACACTTCCATCAGATTCTAAACAAGATTTGGCATACGCATACCCTTCTTCTTTTCCTTTAAAATGAATACCACCTACTTTAACTCCTTTTCCTCCTGTTAATCCTTCTGGTTTTACAACAAAACTGTCATCATTATAATTTTTCATAACTTCATCTAATGCTTCAATGGTTTTAACACTTTCGTTTCGAATGACCATTTCAGGTGCTAATTCTTTGACAATATCTAAAGCATAGGTTTTACTCCACTCTACTTTTGCCCCTTTTGATGTTGGTCCAAAGGTTTGCAATCCAAGGTTTCTTGCTAAATCAATTAATCCTTCTTGTAGCAGATTATCTTGACTAACGACTGCTGCTTGAATTGCTTCTTCTTTTACAAATTTTTCCACAAGTTCTTTATCAAATGGGTCTCCTATGATATATTTTCCATTTGATTTTTCTACTTGTTCTACAATGGATGGATTGGCATATGGCAATATCGCATATAACGCATATCCTTTTGCAATTTGTTCAGCAAGTACGGCTTCTCTTCCACCATTTCCTAGTAATAGACATTTTTTCATTTACTAATTTTCCTCCTTTTTGGAAATTTTAAAATTTTTATATAAATATTTTTTTATTTTTAAGACTGTCCAAAAAACTTATCAATTATTTTTTTATATTTGTTTTCCCTATGTATGCACTTGGAATCGTTTTTCTTTTATTTACAATGACATAAATAACAATATATATTAATGAAATTGGCAATATTGGAATAATCATAAGTGCAGATACATACCAGTTAAATGTAAATACAAGTGGCTGTAGTATTCCGCTCTCCGTTCATAACCCTTGAGAAAAATATAAATATGCCCTCTATAAAAAACAAACACCAACGAGCTATAGCAATGTAAAATAATATTTTGCTGAGATTTACTCTTTTTACAGTATTTCTATTTTCCTTCTTGTTCTCATTCTCATTCTCATTTTCACTTTTATTTTTACTTTTTTTAAAGGTAATAAGATAATATATTTGATAACCAATCCATAAACAAATTATTAAAACAAATGGCAAACTATAAGGTAACATTGCAAATGTTATAAACCACATAAAAAAGACGTTGTTAAGCAAACTGCCAATTGCTTGAAATCCATATATAAATTCTTCCTCACCAGGAGCTCTATATCCCCCAATAGCATAACATATACATATATACAGTAAAATAGCATATGGTAACAATGATATAGCAAATACGATGTGTTTTATATATTTTTTATTTTCCATAATTATCCCCTTCTATCGTTGGAGTAATCTTTATGTCAGGATACGCACCTTTTAAACATTTACCTCAATTGTAGCATCTTGTCCTAAATCTTTATATTTCTCTAATACTGGATTTACTCTTTCATTCATAAAATCTTCTACTTGATGAACAGCTCTTCCACATAAATGGTCTGGATTTAAGATATGTAAAATTTCTTCTTCTGATAGTCCAAAAGTTTCATCTGCTGCAATTCTTTGTACTAAATCATTTGGTTTTCCATATTCTTTTACTTGTTTTCCGGCTTCCATAGAATATAGTCTAATTTTTTCATGTAATTCTTGTCTATCTCCACCTTTTAGAACAGCATTCATTAATATTTCTTCTGTTCCCATAAAAGGTAATTCTTGCATCATATTTGTTTTTATTACATTTTTATATACGACAATATCACTTGAGATATTTGCATAAAGAATTAAAATTGCATCCACTGCTAAAAAGCTTTCTGGTACACAAATTCTTTTATTTGCTGAGTCATCTAATGTTCTTTCTAACCATTGTGTTGCAGATGTAATGCTTGGATCCATTGCCAATGTCATTACATGTCTTGATAAAGAATTGATTCTTTCGCTTCTCATTGGATTTCTTTTATATGCCATAGCTGATGAACCAATTTGTCCTTTTTCAAATGGTTCTTCCAATTCTTTTTCATGTTGTAATAAACGCATATCATTTGCAAATTTAGAACAGCTTTGTGCAATTTGTGATAGTAAATTTAAAACTCTTGAATCTAGTTTTCTTGTATAGGTTTGTCCTGATACATTATATACTTTTTCAAATCCCATTTTTTCAGCAATTTTTCCGTCAATTTGTCTTACTTTTGTCTCATCTTTAAATAATTTCATAAAGCTTTCTTGTGTTCCTGTTGTTCCTTTGCAACCTAATAATTTCATATGGCTTTCAACAAATTCTAATTCTTCTAAATCTTCTAATAAATCTTGCATCCATAAAGTTGCTCTTTTTCCAACCGTTGTTAATTGTGCTGGTTGGAAATGGGTATATCCTAAGCAAGTTACATCTTTATTTTTTAAAGCAAATGCTTTTAAGTTTTTGATAACGATAATTAGTTTTTCTTTAATTAATTTTAATGCTTTAGACATTAAAATGACATCCGTATTATCTGTTACATAACATGAAGTTGCTCCTAAATGAATAATTGGTTTTGCTTTTGGACATTTTAATCCAAATTCATATACATGTGCCATAACATCATGTCTACACTCTTTTTCTCTTTTAGCCACTATGTCATAATCAATATTATCTACATTTTTCTTCATTTCTTCAATTTGTTCGTCTGTTATATCAATTCCTAATTCTTTTTCTGTTTCTGCTAATGCTACCCATAATTTTCTCCATGTTGAATATTTTTCATTGTTTGACCATATTCTATTCATTTCTGGGCTTGCATATCTACCAGAAAGTGGTGTTTTATATATATTATTGTTTTCCATCTTCTATTCTTCATTCCTTTCTCAATACTAAGTATTAGTTGGAAAAGAATTGTGCTTTTGGCTATACTTAGCTTGTTAAGGCTTTGCCTGTTACAAGGTCAGTATGCAGTAGCTGGCAGACGAATCAAAAATCAATGAGGCGTGCTTTTTGCACGTTGATTTGACTTTTGATGAAGTAGCCCCCCGCCAAAACACAATTATTTTTCAACTATCTATAATAGTTCACCCCTGCTTCAAAGATTTTTTGATCTTTCTTACCTGGCATATTCTTTAAGATATCTCTATAACATCTTTCTGAATGTCCCATCTTACCTAAGATTCTACCATCTGGACTAGTAATACCTTCGATGCTATCTACTGAACCGTTTGGGTTAAATTCAATGTCATATGTTGCATTTCCATCAAAATCAACATATTGTGTCGCAATTTGTCCATTGGCAATTAACGCTTCTTCTAATTCTTTTGAAACAATGAATCTACCTTCTCCATGTGAAATTGGAACTGTAAATTCTTCTCCTAGTTCTACTTCACTAAACCATGGTGACATTTTTGATACCACTTTTGTATTAACCATTTTTGACTGGTGTCTTGAAATGGTATTAAAGGTTAATGTTGGCATTGTATCATCCATTTCTTTAATTTCTCCATAAGGTAATAATCCTAATTTTACTAATGCTTGGAATCCATTACAAATTCCTAACATCAATCCATCTTTTTCATATAGATGTTTATGGATTAAATCTTTTAGTTTTGGATTTCTAAAGATACTACTAATGAATTTTCCTGAACCATCTGGTTCATCTCCTGCACTAAATCCTCCTGGAAACATGATAATTTGTGCCTTTTCAATTTCTTTTGCAAATAAATCAATAGAATCTTGTATATCTTGTGGTTTTAAGTTTTTAAATACTACTGTACTAACTCTTGCACCTGCATCTTCAAATGCTTTTGCTGAATCATATTCACAGTTTGTTCCTGGGAATACTGGTATGAATACATGAGGTCTTGTAATTGGTAATTTTCTTGTAATTGTAGGTGTTTTTTGACTTAAGATATTTCTTGCTTCACCTTTTTGTTCTACTCTTGTTGGGAATACTTTTTCTAATGGTTCTTCCCAAAGTTTGATTAATTCTTCTAAGTCTAATACAACATTTTCCTTTACAAAAATCTTTGCTTCACTTGTTGTCGTTCCTAATAATTCTAATTTTGCATTATCAATATCTTCTGATGCTTCTAAAACAAATGAACCATATAATGGTGTAAATAAATCATCTGTATTACTAAACTTAAATCCAATCTTATTTCCAATACAACTCTTTGTGATAACATCTGCAATTCCACCATTTTTGATAGTACTTGATGATAATACTTTTCCGTCATTAATCAATTTATGTACCAATTCAAAGTTTTCTTTTAAATCATCAAAATCAATAATATTTTCTTTTCCCATTTTTGTTTTTAATACATATACTTTTGAATTTGCTTTTTTGAATTCATTTGAAACTACTTTTGTTGTGTCTACATCACCGATACAGAAAGATACTAATGTTGGCGGTACATCTAACTCATTATATGAACCTGACATACTGTCTTTTCCACCAATGGCTGCTATTTGTAATTGTTCTTGCACATAGTATGCTCCAAGTAATGCAGCTAATGGTTTTCCCCATCTTTCTGGCTCATTTCTTAATTTTTCAAAGTATTCTTGTAATGTTAAATATGCTTTTTTGTAATCTCCACCAAGTGCTACATATTTTGCAACTGATTCTACGATTGCATATACTGCTCCATGGAATGGACTCCAACTTGCAATATATGGGTTATATCCATAAGTCATAATGGTTCCTGCATCTGTATATCCTTCTAATGTTGGGATTCTCGCTACCATTCCTTCTGCTGGTGTTAATTGATATTTTCCACCAAATGGCATAATAACCGTATTTGCTCCGATTGTACTATCAAATCTTTCTACTAATCCTCTTTGTGAACAACAATTTAAATCTGTAATGGTTTCTTTCCATGTTTTTTCTATATCATTTACTGGTTTTGTTGCAAAATAGTTTTCTGCATCTAACGGTTTTGTGATTTTGGCATTGGCATTTTTTACATCACCATTTGTATTTAAGAATTCTCTTGAAAGGTCAACAATAACCTTGTTTCTCCAATACATTTTTACTCTTGGTTCTTCTACAACTTTTGCTACAACAGTTGCTTCAATATTTTCTTTTTCTGCTAAATTGATAAAGTTTTCTACATCTTTATCTGCAACAACCACTGCCATTCTTTCTTGTGATTCTGAAATTGCAAGTTCTGTACCATCTAATCCTTCATATTTTTTAGGTACTTTATCCAAGTTTATTTCTAATCCATCTGCTAATTCTCCAATAGCGACTGATACACCACCTGCACCAAAGTCATTACAACGTTTAATTAATTGGGTTACTTCTGGATCTCTAAATAATCTTTGGATTTTTCTTTCTTCTGGTGCATTTCCTTTTTGTACTTCTGCACCGCAACTTGTTAAAGATTCACTATTATGTGCTTTAGATGAACCTGTTGCTCCTCCGCAACCATCTCTACCAGTTCTTCCACCAAGTAGAATAACCTTATCTCCTGGTTCTGGTCTTAATCTGATAACATTTTTAGATGGTGCTGCACCTACTAATGCTCCAATTTCCATACGTTTTGCTACATATCCTGGATGATAGATTTCGGCAACTTGTCCAGTGGCTAAACCAATTTGATTTCCATAAGAGCTATATCCTCTTGCAGCTTCATTTGTTAATTTTCTTTGTGGTAATTTATGTGGTAATGTTTCTTCAATGGTTTGTCTTGGGTCTCCACAACCTGTTACACGCATTGCTTGATATACATACACACGTCCTGATAATGGGTCACGAATAGCTCCTCCTAGGCAAGTTGCTGCTCCACCAAATGGTTCGATTTCTGTTGGGTGGTTATGTGTCTCATTTTTGAACATAATTAAATATTCTTCTTCTTTTCCATCTACCATGATATTAGCTTTAATACTACAAGCATTGATTTCTTCTGATTCATCAAGATTTTTTAAGACGCCTCTTTTCTTTAATTCTTTTGCAACTATTGTTGCAACATCCATTAAAGAAATATCTTTTTTTCTATCTTGATATACAAATTTTCTAGATTCTATATATTTTCCATATATGTCTTTTAATAAATCCCATTCAATAGCAATTTCTTCTAATCTGGTAAGAAAAGTTGTATGTCTACAATGGTCTGACCAGTATGTATCAATCATTTTCATTTCTGTCATAGTTGGGTCTCTTTTTTCTGTATCTCTAAAATATTCTTGACAGAATTTTAAATCTGCGATATCCATAGCAAAACCATATTTTTCATAGAATTTTTCTGTATCATCATCTGTCATATGGATAAATCCATCTACTACTTGTACATCTTCTGGCTCTACCAATTTATCTTCTAGCGTTTCTGGTTTTTCTAAACTTGCTTCTCTGGCATCTACTGAGTTTATTAAATAGTTCTTTATGGTTTTTAATTCTTCATCAGAAACATTTCCTTTTAATATATATACTTTTGCAGATTTACAAATGGGTCTCTCCTGTCCACTGATGATTTGTAAACATTCTTCTAATGAATTTGCTCTTTGGTCAAATTGTCCTGGTAAAAATTCTACTGCAAATACTTTATCATTTTGATCAAATGTATAGGTTTCATCAAAATAATCATCTACTTGTGGCTCAGAAAATACAGTTGTTTTTGCTTTGTTGTAACTTTCTTCATCCACTCCTGATACATCATATCTGTTTAAGATAACGACTTTTTCTAGTCCTTTTATCTGTAAGTTTTCTTTTAAATCCTCTAGGATTCCTTTTGCTTCTACATCAAATCCTGGTTTTTTTTGAACATAAATTCTTCTTACCATTTAATACTTCCTCCTTTATTTATTTTGGTAACAATTGATTACATCACTTTTATTTCTTTGTTTCCTTTAACCACTTTTCCAATAATATAAGCTTTTTCACCTTCTTGTTCTAATACTTCTAATGCTTTTTCTTTATCACTTTCTGGAACAATGATTGCCATACCGATTCCCATATTAAAGGTATTATACATATCTCTTTCTGGAATATTTCCTTCTTTTTGGATTAATTTAAAGATTTCTGGTACTGGATATGTATCTTTTTGGATTTCTAATGAAACATTGTCATTTAACATTCTTGGCATATTCTCATAGAATCCTCCGCCTGTTATATGAGAAATTCCTTTTACTGTTACTTCATCTATTAATTTTAAAACTGGTTTTACATAAATTTTGGTTGGTGTCAATAATGCTTCTCCTAATGTCATTCCTAATTCTTCTCTATATTCTCTTAAATTTTCTTCATTCACATCAAATATTTTTCTAACCAAAGAAAATCCATTTGAATGAACTCCTGAAGATGTAAGACCAATCACTACATCTCCTTCTTCTATGTTATCTGGATTAATCATTTTTGCTTTATCTACAACACCTACACTAAATCCTGCTAAGTCATATTCATTATCAGAATATAATCCTGGCATTTCTGCTGTTTCTCCTCCAACTAATGCACATCCTGCCAATTTACATCCATCTGCTACACCTTTTACAATGCTTGCTACCATTTCTGGAATGTTCTTCCATAATGATATATAGTCTAAGAAAAATAATGGTTTTGCACCACAGCAAACAATATCGTTTACACACATTGCAACACAATCTTGTCCAATCGTATCATGTTTATTAAGCAAAAAAGCCAATTTTAGTTTCGTTCCCACACCATCTGTTCCTGATACTAAAATAGGCTCCTTCATTTCATTTAAACTTAACTTAAAAAGACCCCCAAATCCTCCAAGGTCTGACATAACTCCTTTTGTGTATGTTTCTTGCACACTTTTCTTCATTAGTTCTACTGCTTTATATCCTGCTGTTACATCTACACCAGCTTCTTTATAGCTTTCACTAAAACTTTTTTCCATCGGTTTTCTCCTTTCAAATTCTACTCTTTTATGATACTATATTTTTTGACTTTTTACAAGGTTTTTGGCGAAAATTTGGTAATTCTTTCTTCTTTTCTTTCTATTGCTCACATTTATTGCATTTTTCTATCTGAGATGATATAATCTTTCTAAATATTTAAGGAGGATTTCAATATGAAATTGATTGGTATTACTGGTAAAACGGGAACTGGAAAATCCACAATCGCAACAATACTAGCTCAAAAATTAGGTGGTCAATATGTTGACATTGATAAAATTGGACACCAAGCAACATCAGACCCTATTATTACAAAAAAGCTTTGTGACATATTTGGCAATGAACTATTGGATGCAAATGGAACGATTAATAGAAAAAAATTAGGTAATATTGTATTTGGTAATACAAATAAAATGCAAATCTTAACAGATATCACATGGGAATATATGGAACACAAATTAGATTACATTTTGTTGCAAAAACAACAACTCTTTATTTTTGATTGGGCTTTGCTTCCTAAAGTAAAATATTGGGATATGTGTGATATGAAAATTTTGATTGTTTCTGATGATATAGTAAGAAGAAAAAGAATATTGGAAAGAGACCATATTTCTGAAGAATATCTTGAAAAAAGAGAGTCTGCTACTTTAGATTATTCTAAATTATCTTTTGATTATATTTTTGATAATGACTATACAAAGGAATCTATGGATTCTTTCATTGAAATAATGTACGATAAATAACAAAAGAAAACAAATAGGAAACCAACTGTATTGTATGTGAAAAAACATAATATCTTCAATCAAAAGTTATTTTTTTCTGTATAAAAAGTATATCTACTTTTTATATTACTTAATAATCTCCATAACCTCTTCTGGCAAATATTTTGATACATCTTTTGCATTTTCTAATAATTCCATTACCATACTTGAACTAATATTTCCTAAATTTCCAGCGCGGATATATATAGTATCTAATCCTGAAATTTCTTCATTAATCGATGCCATGTTTTCTTCATATTGATAATCCATACCATTTCTAACCCCTCTTACTAAAAGTGTCGCATTATGTGCAAGCGCAGCATCAACTGAAAGATTGTCATAGCAAACTACAGATACATTTGTCAGGTTTCTGTTAGCTAAAATTTTTTCAATAACATTTTTCATAAGTTCTTTATCATATCTCCTTTTTTTATCTGGATGAATACCAATACCTATTACCACTTTATCAAATAACTGTGCTGACTTTGTTACCACATGTAAATGTCCATTCGTAAATGGATCAAAGCTTCCTGCATAAAATCCAATTTCCATACCTTTCCTCCTATTTATATAAACATCAAATTTTTATTTCTATTATTTTACAATATTTTGCATAATGTTACAAGTATATATGATTATATGCTTTAAAAAACAAGATAAGAGCATTGGTGCAAAACACCAATGCTCCTTTTCTGTTAGAGAAGCCGTTCGCGTTCTACTATGATTTTTCCATCACCGCAATTGCCCAATTTAGGGCACGACTCGCAATTTCGATTTTGGCAGTATGGCTTGCTTGCCTTTATTGACCTGTAAAACCTCAATGTTTCGTCGTTTTCTTCTCTTTTTAATATAGTCATTTTGTCTCTCCTTTCTCCCAATTGGGAGGTTGCAATTTTTAGTTTCTTGCATAACCATTTGGTCATACTACTATTATTATACTACATTTTACATTATATTGCAAAACAGAAAGGGAGATTACTCTGCTATAACTGCTTTGTAATCTCCTCATTCTCATGTTATGATTTTTTCTTCTTGTTTATGGTTTCCATTTTGTGTAATAACTTTTGCAGGGGCTATTCCTTTTACTTCTGTTAAAAATAAAAATATAATCGCACTATAGCATCATAACATAGATTTTGTAAAATGTGTATCTCAAATATAAATTCTGTTGAATTTTGGTAAATTATCATTGAAATTCCATTTCTTTTTTTGATTTTTTATGTAAAATATGTTATAATTAATCCATAAAACAACTTAGGAGGTAAATACCACATGCAGAATTTTTTTGGTATCGGAGTTGATACCGCAAGTATGACTACAGAAGAATTACAGGAGGCTAGAAATATGATTCGGGAAATGCTTTCTAATATAGAGCATCAGCTCCTATTACGAAAGATATCTGAACATAAGTTTAAATCACCTGTGTCTTCTGCTAAAGTTTAAGAGTCCCCACCGTAAAGGTGGGTTTTTTATTTCTTTTCTCATTCTTTCTTTTTGTCAATTTATGTATTTTGATTAAAAAATCTTTCTATTTACTTTTGTTTTTATAGTAAGGAATTTTTTGCACAAAAAAAATCAACCATTTTACTGATTGATTTTGTATCAATTCTGTTCTTTTAGTTTAAACAGAAACATCATTGGTGCGGATGAAGGGACTCGAACCCCCACGCCGTTGGCACTGGTTCCTAAGACCAGCGCGTCTACCAGTTCCGCCACATCCGCATATATAAACTAACAATAATTATCTTAGCACAAATCTATTTTTATTGTCAATAGTTTTTTAACATTTTCCAGTGAAATTTAAGTATAACCTAATTTGCTTTGTAAAAAATTGATACCAGCGACTTAATGAATCATTAATAAAATCTTACATTGAAAAATATATGATTAAAGCACCTGCAATTGTTAGTATAAATCCTAGAAATTTTAGTCCATTGGAACCTTCGTTTTGATCTCCAAATCCAAAAAATTTTTTTGTGATAATTCTTGCATCATATATTAAAATAACACCACTTAAAAGTATTAATGCACCTATTAGTTTTACAATAATTTGAAACATTTATATCTACATCCTTTTTTATTTTATAGGTATATATTAATATTTTTTTTATAAAAAGTCAATAGGCGTTAAGATAACCTTAACGCCTATTCAATGACTTAATTGTTTTAAGCAAGAATTGTTTTTACATATCTTTCAATCATTTTTACTTTTCTTCTGTTAAAGTCCTCATCTGTTTCTTCTTCTTCTTTTGTCAAATTCAAATTATCGACTAACACTTGCATCTTCTCGCCAGGTGTTATCAATGCTCTTGGTACATAATATCTGGTTTCCCATGCACTAAGAACCATATCTACTTCTGAATCACTTAGTTTCTCTGTTTTTCTTTTTCCAATGACAAATTCTTGAATAAGGTGAGTTCCTTTTAGTTCTCTGCTTAACCCTAATTGTGCTGTTATTGACCGTGCTTTACTTTCTTCTTTTAGTGCGATTAATCCTGCTTCTTTTGTCATCATTTTCCTCCTTAGCTTTGATTGTTTCTAAAGTTACTTTACTTGACTATATTTTTATTTTACAATATTTTACATCTGTTCGTTTTGATTTTTTATAAAATTCTCTTTTTATTATATATCGTATTTACATTTTTTTACATTTATTCTTTTCTATTATACAAAAAGAAAAGGGTGTTTTGCTACGCCCTTTTCTCCTAGAAATGAAACTTAAGAGTTGAAACCTATAAGACAAGTATCAGAAAACTAAATTATTTTTTTCTTTTAATACTTCATCTACAAATTTAGAGATTTTCGTTATCGCTGTTTTTGTGCTGACTTTCTCGTCATCAATTTTCAAGTATCTTTTTAATTTGTTAACCATTATATCAACATCTTCATAACCGCTTCTTCCTGCTACATGATTCAATACCTCTTTAAAAGTATCTTTGGGTTTGAGCATATGGCGCTTGCACACAGCAGTCATCAAATCTCTCTCTTCTGCTGTTGCATCTATCCCTTCTTCTGCCTCTTTTGTTTCAAGCATAGCATTTATTCTAACTTCATTGGCTATACTTGAAATATAAAACATAACAACACCTTCATCTTCGAGCTTTTTGCTTTTATGCGTATAGACATTCTGCAAGGAATCTGCAATCAATCCATAAACTGGCAAACCGTTTGCAATCTGCATTGGTGCATTATCCTTTGCAATCTGCATAAGCTCTTCTTCTGTCAGTATCGGATTTTTTAAGTAACTCATAATAGCAATCTCAAGAAGTGGTTCTCCCATACAGGAAAAATTCACATTTGTCTGACGAAGAAGTGACCGCATTTCTGCATAACCTCTTCTTTGTTTCATTTCCATTAAAAGATTCTGTTTGCACATTTTATGTGCCCTCCTTTTCTTTCGTTCAAAACTGGGAAATAAATTCCCGTTAATAGCTACACATGTCATAAGACATAACTTAATTATATCACAATTTACATAATTTCTCAAATTATATCTCTATTCTCTTTGTAAACTTATCTCTAATTAATCTTCTTAATCTTGCATTTTCTTCTTTTTCTAATTTAGGGTCATCATTAATAATTTTGATTGCTGCCTCTTGTGCTAGCTTTAATATATTCATATCTTCAAATAAATTGGCAATCTTAAATTCTGGTAATCCATGTTGCATGGTTCCAAAGAAATCTCCAGAACCTCTTAATTCTAAATCTTTTTCTGAAATAATAAATCCATCATTTGTATCACACATAACCTTCATTCTTTTTCTTACAGTCTCGCCTTTTCCTTCATATTTTAGGATACAATAGGATTTATATTCTCCTCTTCCTACTCTTCCTCTTAATTGATGTAATTGTGCTAGGCCAAATCTTTGTGCATCTTCTATGACCATAATATTAGCATTTGGCACATCTACTCCCACCTCGATAACCGTTGTTGAAATCAATATGTCAATTTCTTTATTTTTAAATTTCATCATAATCTCATCTTTATCTTTCGCTTTCATTTTTCCATGTATGTATTCGACTCTATATTCTGGAAAGATTTCTGTTTTACATTTTTCATATAACTTTTCTACTGATTTTAAATCTAATTCTTCATTTTCTTCTACTAAAGGACATACGATATATGCTTGTCTACCTTCCTTTAATTGTAATTTAATAAAGTTATTAATTCTCTCTTCCATTCCTTTTGTCACTGCAAAAGTATCTATCTTTTTTCGATTAGGTGGTAATTCGTCTATGATAGATATATCTAAATCTCCATATAGTATCAAGGCTAATGTTCTAGGAATTGGTGTTGCTGTCATAACCAATACATCTGGATTCTGCCCTTTTTCAACAATCGTTGTTCTTTGCTTTACACCAAAACGATGTTGTTCATCTGTTACAACTAGTCCTAAATTTTTAAATTCTACATTTTCTTGTAATAAGGCATGTGTTCCAATTAAGATATCAATTTCACCATTTTTTAATCTTTCTAATAATTCTGTTTTCTTCTTTTTGGTCATTGCTGAAATTAATAGTTCACATTTGATATCTAATTCATCAAATATGTTTTTAAAATTTTCTAAGTGTTGTGTGGCAAGAATTGCTGTTGGTGCCATAATGGCTGCTTGATAACCACACTTTACTGCTTTGTATGCTGCACACATGGCAATAACGGTTTTTCCCGAACCAACATCTCCTTGTAATAATCGATTCATTGGTTTTTCTGATTCCATATCATGATCAATTTCTTCTAAAACTCTTCTTTGTGCATTGGTTAATCGGAATGGTAATTTATTTATGATATCTGACATATGTGCATCTTTACTAAAACCAATACCTTTTTCTTCATTTATGTAGCTATTTTTCAATTCTAGTAAGGCTAATTGCATGGTTAATAATTCTTCAAAAACTAGTCGATTTCTTGCGATATTAAAATCTTTAAATTCTTTTGGAAAATGAATACTTTTGGTTGCTTCATTGATACCTTCTAATTTATATTCTTTTGTTATATATTCAGGCAAAGTTTCTTCTAATTTTCCATCTATTTCTTTTATGGCATTTTCCATAATTTTTCTAATGGTATTTTGTGATAAACGAAATGTTAATGGATATATGGGAATAATTTTTCCTGTGTTAGATGTTTTTCCCTCTTCATCAAAAGCTGGTGAATTTATGGTAATTCTTCCAAAGCTATTATTTACTTTCCCATAAAAAGTATATTTCTTTCCTTGTTCAAATTTATTTTTTAAATAGCTTTGATTAAACCAGACAGCTGTTGCGACACCTGTTTCGTCTCTGATAACTAGTTTTTGCATTGTCTTGCCTCTAAGTCTTACATCGCTTACTCTTCCTATCGCATATGCTTCTATTAATGTTTCTTCCCCATCTATACATTCGATAATATTTTTTGGTTTACTTCTATCCTCATATGTTCTAGGATAATATGTAATTAAATCTTTTAATGTAAATATTCCCAATTTGTTCAATAATTTTACCCTATTGGGTCCAACACCTTTTATATATTTTACATCTTTTTCTAAATCGATCATGGTTTTTCCTCACTTTTTTCTTCATTCTAACATACTGTTCATATATATTCAAACACTTTTCTTATATTTTTAAGGACGGCTATATACCGTCCCTCTTCTTTTTATATAAAATTATTTACAAAATCTATGTCTTCCAATGGTTACTGTCATTGGTCTTGACCATATCCATTTGTTGGTTGCTGTTGATGGGTTAAAATAATAGATTGCCCCATAGCTAGGATCCCATCCATTGATAGCATCTTGTGCTGCTTTTTTAGCTGTTGCATCTGGCGTTAAATTGATTTGTCCATCTCTTACTGCATCAAATGCACCTGATTGATAAATGACTCCTGAAATACTATTGGGAAAAGAACTACTTTTTACTCGATTCATAACAACTGCTCCTACTGCTACTTGTCCTGTATAGGGTTCCCCTCTTGCTTCTCCATAGATTAGTCTTGCTAATAGATTGACATTACTTGTATTGCTTGAAGAAGATGACGAATTAGATGAAGAACTTGTGATTCCCATTGCTGCTAATGTTTTAGGTCCTGCAATTCCATCTACTGCTAATCCATTTTTTCTTTGAAAATATCGAACAGCTTCTTGTGTTTGACTTCCATATATACCATCAATATTTCCATTATAATATCCCCATCGTTTTAATTTGGTTTGTATTTGTATGACTTCGTCCCCTCTAGAACCATATTTTGATAGGGCTTCTACTTCATCATTTTTAAAAAATATATAAAACATGATTCCTATAATACTCAAACATATTATCGAAATACATAGTATTTTTCTTTTACTTTTTGTTTTCATAATAAATCACCTTTTACTAAAAATTTCTTACAGTTATTTTTAGCATATTTGGGATTTATTATACGTTTTTGGTGGATTTTTCGTTAAGAACAATATCGGCAAAGTATTGACTCTAATCCAATTTGTAAGTCAATGAAGCCTATTTTATAGTGATAATCTAAATCTCTTAAGTTTTGTAATATGGCTTTTAATTCTTTTTCTTCAAAATATTTTGCCTGCATTTTATATTTATTTACTAAAAAGGTTTGGTTTGGTTTTAAATTTAAACTAGTTATAATATCTTTACCATTTTTTACAGCTATCTTAGTAAGGTACAATTTTTTAAAGTGATTATATAGCGTAATTAAAATTTTCTGTAAGGGCTCTTTTGCATATATTAAATTTTTTAAAACTTGCAAGGCTTTTCCAGTTTCTTTTTTTCCTAAATTATCTGTCAAATCAAATATAACACTCTCTAATTTTTTTATACATAAATTATCAATATCTTCTTTTTGTATGGTTCCATTTTCTCCTGCATATTCAATTAGTTTTCTAATTTCATTAATTAATTCTTGCATATTGGTACCACAAGATTCGATGAAATATCTTAAATCTGCATCTGTTATTTTTACTTTATACGCGTTACAGATTGTTTTTATTCTTTTTTCTATCTCTATTGGCTTTTGATATGCAAAATCACAAATATCACCTATTTTTTCTATTGTTTTATATAATTTACTTTTATTGTCTATGTCTTCTTCTATAAATACTAAAACAACACTTTCTTCTATGAATTTACGATTATCTTCTAAATATTCTGCCAATCTATCTTTTATTTTAGCCAATTCTGCATTTTTTCTCTTTCCTTCTTTTTTTAGTATTCCCGAATTTCTAGCAATGATTAATTTTTTTTCATATCCAAAAGCTGGTGTTTCTATATCGGATATAATTTCTGCAATATTTGTATCATCAATTAGAATATAATTGATACCTTTTATGCATTCTCCAAATATTTTTTTTATCTTTCTTAGTGAATTTTCCAATAAAAATAATTCTTCGCCATATAATACATATATACTTTTTAATATACCATTATTTAATTCTTTTTCTAGTTCTTCTATTTTTAACATAAAAGCCCTCCACCTAAGTTTTATCTACATTATCAAATAGTTTTTTACTTATATAATGGTTCTATATAAGATTTTTCTATTCTTTTTTTATAACTTTTGTGCAAATCTAGATGAATGTGCATGACAAATTGCCATTGCCATACTGTCTGTAACATCATCTAATTTGGGTAATTTTTCTTCATTTAAAATCATTTTTACCATTCTTTGCACTTGAATTTTGTCAGCTCTACCATATCCTGTTACTGCTTGTTTTACTTGGAGTGGTGTATATTCATATATATTTAGATTATTTTGTCTTGCTGTCATTAATATAACCCCTCTTGCTTGTGCAACATTAATTGCTGTTTTTGCATTATTATTAAAAAATAATTCCTCTATTGCCATTGCCTCTGGCTTATATGTTTTTATAATATCATCTAATTCTTTATTAATTTTTTCTAATCGCAAAGGAAAAGATGTTTTTGCCTCTGTCAATATGGCACCAGATGTTTCTAAATGAAATTTGTTTCCTATATAATCAATAATACTATATCCTGTTATAGCAAAACCAGGGTCAACTCCTAATATTCTCATATGTATCTCCTCTTCTTTCGAATTTCTGTTCACATTATATCATACTTTTTTTTTATTTCAAGTCTCCGGTTTTCTTTCTTATTACTTTTTTTATTTTAAAACTATTTATCCTGTTACTATGTCCAATTGGGGACGTTTCTGTTTGGGACATTTAGAAAAATTTTAGTTATAAAAATAATATATAATAAAATTTATGGAATGACGAATGTAAATGAAATCATATTAGAAAAAATTAAGGTATCTAATAGGAGAATCTCAAATTTATTTTGAGAGGTGCCTATTAGATACCTTTTATTTTTCTTTATGATGTAATGTTAGCCAAGGAATGTAATAAATCTATTATATATTATTTTTTATAAGATGATTAAAAATGTCCCAAACAGAAACGTCCCCAATTGGACATTAATTTTTCTTATGCATAATAATTCTAAATATTTCTGCTACACTCCATGCTTGTGCAACAGCACCTTTTGGCAATTGTGGTTTTGCTGAATCATATAATTCTGATATGCTTCCAATACAACCATTTTCATTGATCTCTTTTTTAAAAGTTTTATTGGTTTTCTCCACAAATTTTTCTATCTTATTTTCTAATACTTCTTTTTCTTCCTCTTTTGCTTTATCTTTCATATTAATCAGTGCATTATAGTATAATCCTAATAACCATGGCCAAGTAATTCCTTGATGATAACTTTTATCTCGTTTAAAACTATCTCCTTCATATATTTCAACATAGTTTTCTTCACCTTTTGCTAGTGTTTTTAAGCCATAATTATTTAGTAATTTCTTTTCTACAACATGTATTATATTTTTAGCAATTTCTGAATCAACATCAATAACTGGATATGTTAAACTTAATGCAAATAATTGATTTGGTCTGATTTTTTCATCTCCCAATACATCATACAGACATTTGGTTTCTACGTTATAAAATTTAGTTTCAAATGCTTGTTTACATTTTTTTGCTAAATCTTTATATTTCTTAATTTGTAATAAATCTCCAATTCTCAATGTTAAATTTGCCATTATCATATTGGCATTATACCACATTGCATTGATTTCAACAGCTTTCCCATTTCTTGGTGTAACTGGCATATTTCCAACTTTTGCATCCATCCATGTGTTTTGTGTATCATCTGTTCCAGAAACGATTAGTCCATCTCTGTCTAAATATATATTATTTCCATCCACATTGTTTCCTTCAACATAATTTTTAATGATGTCTTCTAGTTTAGGATATATTTTTTCTTTTACAAATCTATAATCTCTTGTATATTCCAAATATTTTTGTACCTGTTCAAATAATAGTAATGAAGCGTCCACACTATTATATAACGGTCTATTATCATATCCAGAATATCCATTAGGAACCAATCCATATTTCATATCTCTTACCATGGTTAATAAAACTTCTCTTGCAATATCAAATTTTTTGGTTACTAATAATAATCCCTCAAATGCAATTAATGTATCTCTTCCCCAATCTAAAAACCATGGATACCCTGCTATAATTGTATGTAATCTAAAGTTTGGTCTATATACGATAAAATTGTCGATTGCTTTCAAATAGGTTTTTATTAACTCTTCTTGGTTTAATTCTTTTTTTGTTTTCTTATCTTTTTCAGATAATAATCCTGATTTTTGAATTTCATTATCGATTCTTTCGGTTTCTTTTTGCATTAAGAATTTTACATCTTTTTCATCTATATTTTCTTCTAATGAACATACAAAAGAAATCTCTTTTTCTTCATTTGCTTTGATTTCTATTTCATATACACCTGGAACCGCATGATTTTCCTCTGGATAAAAACCTCTTTTTTCCTCTTCAACATAAAACATCTTATGAAACGTATCATTTTCATGAGGAATATAGGCTCCTTCTGATAAATTCATATAGACAGGGGTTTGTGATTTATCATCTATGACTAATTTTACCTTTGTATCATTTACTTGTTGCCTTATATGAAAGCTATGTCCTGTATTCATTGTATGAAAATCTCTAAAATTAACAATTGGTGCTAATGTAAGTTTTGCTTTATATCTTCCATTTTTTATTTTATAATAAACACCTACTGTATTCTCATTATATTCCATACATATACTTTTTTCTATCTCAACACCTGCTACTTTATATTTAAAGGTAGGATAGTTGTCTTTTTCAAATGCTTCTTGATATTTGTATCCATGAGAAATATAAGATTCACATATATTGGTATATAAATCATACTTTTTTCCTCTTATTTCAATGGATTCATCCAATTTAGATAAAATAAGATATCTATTGGCTGGAGGGTTTAATGGTGCTATTAATAGCCCGTGGTATTTTCTAGTATTCGCACCAATTATAGTTGATGATGAAAAACCACCAATTCCATTTGTAATCAACCATTCTTTATTAATTCCTGTTTCTAGATTCAAATCTTCCTTTGTAAATTTCATAATATCCTCCGTATTTTATTATTTTTTAATGATTGTTTTTTCTTTTGTTTTTAAATTTTTCATCTGCTTCTTTTATAGATGCAATTCTCTCACTATATTTATTACTGAATTTACTTTTTCCTCTTTTTACTCTTTTGCCTACTTTTCCTTCTTTTTTATGTCTTTTTTCTGTTGCTTTTTTCTTTTTGCTAATTCTTTTTTCTTCTTGTAATTTTGTATTTAGCATTAAATATTGTGGATCATTTTGTTTATCCTGATATTTTAAGTCATCACATATTAATTCAATAATAGATGCAGCAACTAAATTAGGATCGTGTCTAATATGTTCATTATCTATCATAGATAAGTTCCTTTGTAAAAACTTAATACCTTTTATTTTATCAACATCTTGCTCTACAATATCTTGACCTTCTAAATTATATTTTTTTATAAATTCTGGTATGATTTCTCCTGTATCATAGATACAATAATCCATAATTCCTTGTCCACAATGTTCAATGATGGCATTAATATGATCTGCCACACTGTAATTATCTGTTTGACCTGGTTCTGTCATTATGTTACTGATATATACTTTTATTGCTGTACTTTCTTTTATCGCTTTATTTACTCCATTTACCAATAGATTTGGTATGACATTTGTATATAGACTACCTGGTCCTATGATAATACAATCTGCATTTTTAATGGCCTCCACAACGCCTGGTGCTGGTTTACAATTTGATGGACTTATCATAATTCTATTAATTTGGGTTAATTTTTCAGAAACTATTTCTGGTATTCTTGATTTTTCTTCTACAACGTATCCATTTGCCAATTCTGCAACGATTTTTAGTTCATCTAATGTAACTGGTATAACTTTTCCTACCATATTAATAACTTCATTACTTTTAATAACTGAATCTTCAAAGTTACCATTTATTTCTTTCATTGCTAAAAAATATATATCTGAAAAATCTAGCCCACTTAATTTTCCTGTTTTAAATTCATAATTAAATAGTTTTTCTACTTGTTCGTCTTCTTTTGATAATGCAACAATACTATCTTTTATATCATTCAGTGGCAAGGTTTGTAATTCTTTTCTTGAATTTGTTATTTCTTCTCCATAATCTGATACAGTTACAATTGCAGTTAAATTACTGGTATAATTCTTTAACCCCATAAGAACTGTATTTAAACCTGTTCCTCCACCTATTACAACAATATTAGGTCCTTTGTCATATATTTTTCTATTAAATATTAGTGAATTTATATTGACATTTTTTTTATTTTCCATTCTTTCGTCTGTAGATTCAATTAACACCTCTAATGTTCTTTTATTGATATATACTAAACCTATAACAATTGCTACAAATCCTACTACAAAAATGGCAACGATTTTTCCTACCTGTTGAAAAGATATTTCTTTTAATACTAGTATTTCTGCTATTCCATAACAACATAATACAATTCCTATTAAAATTAAAAATACCCATCTTTTCATTTTTGTACTTGACTTAAACCATTGCATAAAACCACTCATCTTAATTCTCTCCCATTATCTCAATTTCTAATTCTATTTTTTTATTAAATTTTTCATATACTGTATTTTCTACATATGTAATTAATTCTAATATGTCTTTTGCTGTTGCATCTCCTTTATTTATTATAAATCCTGCATGTTTATTAGAAACCTCTGCGCCACCTATATGACATCCTTTTAATCCTGCCTCGTCTATTAGCTTTGCAGTTATATAATCTGAACCTCTTTTAAATGTACTGCCTGCACTAGGATATTCTATTGGTTGCTTCTCTTTTCTATATGTCGCATATTCATCCATTTTGCCTTTTATTTCTTTTTCTGTACCTTTTTGAAATTGCATACCCACTTCTAAAACAATATATTTTTTATCTTTCAACATGCTTCTTCTGTATGCAAACTCCATATCTTTATTTTCAAATTGTTTTATGTTTCCATCATAATCCATACAAGTTACTGTATTGACAATGTCCTTAAATTCTTTGCCATGTGCACCTGCATTCATTCTAACTGCTCCACCAATTGTTCCTGGTATTCCTGCTAATTCTTCAAATCCGGTTAACGCATTTTTTAAAAGTAAATGCCCAAAAATGGAAATTTTAACACCTGCTCCAACATTGGCATAGATTTTATCTCCAAAATTCATCATTTCTATTTTATTTAATCGAATATTTAATACGATTCCGTTTATTCCTTTATCTAATACTAATACATTACTTCCATTCCCTAGTATCGTTATTTCTATATGATTGTCTTTTGCAAATTTCAATATCGTTCTTAAATCTTTTTCATTATCTATTTTTATGTAACACGCAGCTGGTCCTCCAACTTTAAATGTTGTATGTTTTGACATTGGTTCATCAAATAATATATTTTCTTTGGCGATTCCTAATTGTAATATCTGCTCTTTTAAATTTTCTGTCATAACACCCTCCACCATCTAATTTAATTCTCTTGCATATATATATAATGGTTTTCCACTTTCCGTTACATTGGTTGTATAATTGATAACCTCTCCTGTTTCATAATTTACAATATATTCATCTTTTGCACTTTTTATTTCTAAATCTCTAAATCCATTATTGGAATTTGTTAGCACATAATAATGTCCATCATTTGTATCTTTTCTAGTTACCGTATCTTCTTCTGAAGCTTTATTGGCATTTATATTTGCGATTACATCATCTAATTTGATACCAGCTTTTGTAATTGTTTCTCCAGGATAAGACTCTCCTGTTAAATCTGCTTTTGTTTTTCTTTGCAAAATAGCATTTTGAATCATACCCAATTCACTTAATAAAACATCTTCTTCTGATTCTTGCGTTCCTCGTGCACTCATATTGATTGTTATGCCTGCTAATATTAATAATACAATAATGGTGATTACTAAAGCTATTAATGTTATTCCTTTTTGATTTTTTATATGGATTTTATCTAAATTTTTCATATCATTTCTCCTTTGTTAAATTCTTTACTACTATATCATTTTTTCTCTTTAATTACAAGTATATAAAGGATTTATTTTGGCTTTCCTTTTATTTCTTTTTAATGTGTAAAATATATAATATATATGTATAACTTTGAATAGGATTATATATATGCATAAATACTATGACTAATTTTTCCAAAAGTCTTTATTTTTGCCATTTTTTATAGTATAATATATATAGTTGAGTTTATAAAGGAGGTTTATTTATGTGGCAATTTTGGCTAATTGCTTCGGGAATATTTTTTATAGCAGAAATTATAACCACTGGTTTTTTAGTTTTTTGGTTAGGTATTTCAGGCTTAATTACAATGTGTGTCAGCTTTTTTACAGATAACTTAATAATTCAAACTACTGTATTTGTAATTTTTTCTGCAATACTCATTTTAGCTACAAAACCATTTGTAAAAAAATTTGTCAGTAAGGAAGATGTAACTGAAAAGACAAACGCTTTTTCTATTATTGGAAAAAAAGCAATTGTTATTAAATCTATAGACTCTATTAATGGTATAGGACAAATAAAAGTTGATGGTGAGGTATGGTCTGCTGAAGGAATAAACGGTTCTAATATTGAAAAAGGAACTGAAGTTGAAATAACAAAAATAGATGGTGTTAGAGCAATCGTTTCACCAATTACCAAAAAATAGTTTATATTTTTATATTATTTTTATATATTATAATAAATTAAGGATGTTTAAAAGGAGGAAGTTTTATGATTTTTTTAATAATATTGCTTGTTATCATTTTAGTGATAGCATTTATGTCAATAAAAATCGTTAAACAATCTGAGGTATATATCATTGAAAGATTAGGTAAATTTTATAAGGTTGCTGATGCTGGTCTTACCATTATCATTCCATTTTTTGATCATGTCAGAAGCGTTGTAAGTTTAAAACAACAAACAATGGATATTCCACCTCAAAGTGTTATTACCAAAGATAATGTTACTATTACAATAGATACTGTTGTTTTCTATCAAATAACAGACCCTGCAAAAGCAGTTTATGAAATTCAAAGTTTGAAAAAAGGTATTGAATATCTAGCAATTACAACCATTCGTGATATTATTGGTAAAATGGACTTAGATGAAACTTTTAGTTCAAGAGATGGTATTAATACAAAATTAAGAACTGTTCTTGATGAAGCAACAGACAGATGGGGATGTAAAATTGATAGAGTAGAAATTAAAGATATTGAACCACCAGCTGATGTTCGTGATGCCATGGAAAAAGAAATGAATGCGGAAAGAAATAAAAGAGCTTTAATTTTGGAAGCTGAGGCACAAAGACAATCTGCCATTACGATTGCAGAAGGTAAAAAACAAGCAGCTATCTTAGAAGCTGAAGCTGATAAAGAAGCCCAAATTAGAAGAGCTGTCGGTGAAGCACAAGCAATAAAAGAAGTTGCAGATGCAAAAGCTAGAGAAATTCAAATGGTATATGATGCAATCAAAAAATCTGACCCTGATGAAAAATTAGTTCAATTAAAATCTCTAGAAGCTCTAGAGAAAGTTGCAGATGGTGAAGCAAATAAAGTATTTATCCCATTTGAAGCAACTAGTGCCTTAAGTAGTTTAGGTGCTATTAAAGAAGTTATGACAGATGATAAAAAAGCAAAAACAACGAAAAAAGCTGAAGAATAATATAAACATACTATACATATATAACACAAAAAAATCCAGTTTTAAAACTGGATTTTTTATGTTTTATAAAATTTAAATTTAGTTAGAAGTCCATCTAAGCATTCTTATATCATTATACTTATTAACCACTTCTTTATATTTATCATATTCCTCTTCCCATAATTCGTTTGGTACTTTATCAAAAGCTTTAAAAATTTTTTCTGCCTCTGATAAATAGATAACTTGTTCTTGTGGTGTCATTTTCTCATATTGTTTTGCAAACATATATAATCTATCTAACATCTGGTTCGCTTCAATAAATCCCCAGAAATCCTTCACTTTCATTCCAAACATTCTTATTTGCATAACAGCATATGCCACAAGTGCAAAAATTACGAGTATTAATATATATATTGTTATGATAAGTACTGTCATAATTAATTACCACCTTCTGATTTGCTTTCGTACTTATACATTATATCATACTGTATTTGTTTTCGTAAATACTTACATTATATTTTTTGTAAATTCTTTTCCTTTATTTTCTATTCTTTGCTGCTTCCACCAAACCGACAAATAATGGTGCTGGTCTATTCGGTCTTGATTTTAGTTCTGGATGGAATTGTCCTCCGATAAAATATGGATGCTCTGGTATTTCCACCATTTCTACTAATAATCCATCTGGTGAAGTTCCAGATACTTTCAATCCTGCTTTTTCTAATCTTTCTCTATAATCATTATTATACTCAAATCTATGTCTATGTCTTTCTGAAATTTCTGTTGCACCATACAATTTTTGGGCTAAAGTTCCCTCTTTTATAACACAAGGATATGCTCCTAATCGCATGGTTCCACCTTTTTTATGAACCTTTTTTTGTTCTTCCATAATATGAATAATTTGATTTTTGGTTTCTTTATTAAATTCTTCCGAATCTGCATCTTCAATTCCTAAAACGTCTCTTGCAAATTCTACAACAGCCATTTGCATACCTAAACAAATTCCTAAAAATGGAATATTATTTTCTCTTACATATTTTATAGTTTCTATCATTCCGTCAATTCCCCTGTCTCCAAATCCTCCTGGAATGACGATACCATCAAATTCTTTTAATTGTTCTTTTACATTTTCCCTTGTTATCTTTTCAGAGTCAATTAATTTCACTTTTACTTTCACATTGTTTGCAAAGCCTGCATGATATAAACTTTCGATAACAGAAATATAAGAGTCTTCTAGTTTTACATATTTTCCAACTAGACCAATCGTCACAATATTATTTTGATCAATATTTCTGATATGTGTAATCATTTCTTCCCATTTTGTATTGTCTGGAATATATTTTTCCAAATGTAAATGATTACATACCTCTCTTGCTAGTCCTTCTTCTTCTAACATTAATGGTACTGCATATAAACAATCTGCTGTTTTATTTTGAATAACGCTTGATTTTCTTACATTACAAAATAAAGATAATTTTTCTCTTATATTATCTGGAATGTCTTGTTCTGTTCTACAAACTAATATATCTGGTTTAATACCTAAACTTTGTAATTCTTTTACAGAATGTTGTGTTGGTTTTGATTTAATTTCATTAGAACCAAATATATATGGTAATAATGTAACATGAATATAGACAACATCTTCTTTGTTTTTTTCTAGTCCTACTTGTCGAATAGCCTCTATGATAGAAACGCCTTCAATATCTCCTACAGTTCCTCCTACTTCAGTTATAACAATGTCTGTGTCTGTATCTTCAAATCCATAAATTTTTTCTTTTATTTCATTTGTAATATGTGGAATAACTTGTACGGTTTTTCCTAAGTAATCTCCTCTTCTTTCTTTTTCAATAACACTTTGATAAATTTTTCCCATTGTGATACTTGAATTTTTGGTTAAGTTTTCATCTATAAATCTTTCATAATGCCCTAAATCTAAATCTGTTTCTGCACCATCATCTGTTACAAAAACCTCTCCATGTTCATATGGATTCATTGTTCCTGGGTCAACATTGATATATGGATCAAATTTTTGAATGGTTACTTTATACCCTCTGTTTTTTAATAATCTACCTAATGATGCTGCTGTTATTCCCTTTCCTAGTCCTGATACAACACCACCTGTTACAAAAATATACTTTGTATTCATTTAATACCCCTTTCTAAAAAATAACTGGATTTTCATTTATAGGAAATCATTTTTATTTAAAGTTTTTTATGTAAAGAAATTCCCAACTTTCTCTTACAATTAAAAAAAGATTAAAAAAATTCCCCAACAAAATCGGTTTTTTTTTAATCTATTTCTATTTTAACATGTATTTTTACAAATTACAAGCTATTTTTCAATTTTTCTTGCAATCAATGCTTTTATTTTGATTCCTTGCTCTGAAAACATCTTCTCATGTTCTGTTTCTATATTTTTTTCAAATATCGGTTCTGCATGTAAATCATAGGTTTTCTTTATAACTTCAAAACCTGCTTCTTCTAAATACAATAAACTAGAATGGAACAAATCATCATCATCTGTTTTAAAATAAATTTCTCCATTATCTTTTAAAAATACTCTATATTTTTCTAATTGCCTTGTATGGGTTAATCTCTTTTTTCTATGTTTTCCCTTTGGCCAAGGATTACAAAAGTTAATATAGATTCTCTCAATCTTATCTTGTGCATCTAAAATTAATAAAATTCTTTCAATATCAAATCTAGTTAATACTACATTTTTAGGTTCTATATGCTTTTCTTTATATACAGCTTCTACATTTCGTTTGGCTAATCCTAACATAGCATCTACTAAGTCAATAGCTATATAATTGATGTCTAAATTTTCTGATGCTAGCGCTGATATAAATTGTCCTTTTCCACAACCTAGCTCCAAATGAATTGGATGGTCATTTCCAAAATATTCTTTCCATTTTCCTTTCATTTCTTCTGGATTGTCTATATAGAAGGGGCTTGCTTCTAATTCTGGTCTTGCCCATTTTTTGTATCTGATTCTCATTTTTTCTTCCTTTTCTATTAAATTTGTTTATTTATTTTGATTTATTCGTATTATACCTTATTAAAATGCGATTATCAACATTGATTTTGAAAAAAATATAGTATATACTTAAAAAAAGGAGAATTTTATGAATCTTACATATATCATAAAAAAAGAAGATAAAGAAAACTATGAAACCATACATGCTATTTTAAGAAATACTTTGCAAATTTCTAATCGTTTATTGACGAAATTAATTAAAAACAATTGTATTACTCTAAATGGCTCTAATTATGATACTAGAAATGCATTTGAAATAAACGATATTTTGACAATTACCTTTGACTATCCTGAAGATAATGCAAATGTCGTTCCTACAAAAATGGACTTAGATATTCTTTATGAAGATGAATGGTTGTTAATCGTGAACAAACCTGCTGGAGTTGCCATTCATCCATCTATATTACATTATGCTGATTCTCTTTCTAACGGTGTAAAATTTTATTTTGATTCTATTGGCTTACAAAAAAAAATTAGACCTGTTAATCGATTAGATTTTCATACTTCTCGGATTAGTTATTTTTGCAAAATGCGAATATATCCAAGAAGCTTTTAGTAAACAAATGCATGAAAACATTTTTCAAAAAGAATATCTTTGTATTATTGAGGGAATTTTAGATAAAAAATCTGGAATGATTGACTTACCTATCGCTAGAAAGCCTGGTAGTATTATTGAAAGATATGTAAATTCTGCAGGTCAGTCTTCTAGAACAATTTATAAAGTTGTAAAAGAATTTGAAAATTATAGTTTGGTTAAATGTATTTTAGAAACAGGTAGAACACATCAAATTCGTGTTCATTTTAGTCATATCGGTCATCCTTTATTAGGAGATACTTTATATGGTAATCCTTCTAATTTGATTTCTAGACAAGCTTTACATAGTTATCGCATTTCTTTTATACATCCCATCACAAAAAAAGAACAATCTTTTACTTGTTCTTTACCTCAAGATATGCAAAATCTTATATAAATTGTATTTTAGCATTTTATATGTCTACAAATTCAATGTATCTAATTGTTTATAAAAATAAAAAAAGAGTAAATCTGTAAGCCGGGTTCTGTCGTTTAAAATAGTCATTTATCTAGGATATATATCACTATATACCTCAAGCCACGCAAGTCAAGAAGGCGCCAGAGCTGGCTTAATCTTCTTTATTAGGTGTTGCTCCAGATGGGGTTTACACAAACACAATGTGTCACCACATTGCTGGTGAGCTCTTACCTCGCCTTTTCACCCTTACCAAAAAATTGGCGGTTATTTTCTGTTGCACTTTCCTTAGGGTCACCCCCACTAGACGTTATCTAGCATCATTGCTCTTATGGAGCCCGGACTTTCCTCTCGTAGTTCCTTTCGGAAATTTACCAGCGACTATTCAATTTACTCTGTTATATATTATATCACATATTATTAATTTCTTCTAGTAAGTTTTTATATTTTATCAAAAATACAGATTCGTTTTGTATATTGGCTGCATTTTTTAATTCATTAAGCATAACATATCCTTTATTAACGCTTGCTTGTTTATTGGATTCAATTTCGACATTGGTTAGTAAAGGTGTGTATACATTAATTGCATCTGTCATATCAGTATTTATCTGCTCCCAATTTTTACTATCCAACTTAGCATATGCCTTAAAAACATTCCATTTTGTTTCTAAAATGGTTTTATACAAAGTATCATTTACTATATTTTTTGCAAATTTTGGTATATACTCATAAATTTTAACTAGATTATCTAATGTCGCTTGTTTATCTTCTGCTTCCACACTAACTGTCAAATTGTCTACTTCTTTATTAAAATTTAATATATCGTCTTGTGCAATGTTTAATCCATATAAGTCTAAAGTGATTGTTGATATGGATGTATAAATCAATTCTAATTCATTTTTGCATAATGTCCAATCAATTTCACTTCTATCACTTGTTAATATTCCTGATTCTTTCATTTCGTAATTGTCACCAGAATTTTGTGTGGATGTATTATTACTTGCATTCCCTGTTGATGAATCACTTGAATCAGAACCTGAAGCTGAATCAGCATTTGCACTTGTGTTTGTATCTGTGCTTGCATTGGAATCTTTGCTTGAACTTTCTCCACTGCTCGTGTTTTCCTTTGTGTCAGATTCTTTTATTTGGGTTGTATATATTTTATAATTTCTTGTTTCAATATTATTCATAGTATTAAACAAATCTACCAATTTGCTATCTAAATATTTAATTTCTGATGTTGCTTTTCCCACTTCATCCTCCTCATCACTCTGTGTTGCACTTGTATATACTGTTAAGGCTAATATGACTAATACAATCAGTAAAATAATATAGGAAATAATCTTAAATTTTTTCAAAAAAATCCCTCCATAATTTATTTTTCTTAGTATTTACATTTTTTTACTCGTTTATTCTAGGTATAAAAATTAAATATTTTTTCATAATAAATACTATAAACATTTTTATGGAGAATATTATGTATGTAACTGTTAATTTATATAGTCAAAAACAAGGAGAATTAAATCGCTTTCTAAGTAAATTTTATAATACAAATCTTGAAATATATGAAGATTTAAGTTGGGAAAAACAATATAACAATCCCATTGAACTTGCAGAAATTATCGGTGTTTTTATCGACAATATTCCCGATTATTATATTACAATGTGGGTTTGCCTTGACAAAAACATGTATATCCATATTAGCGAAAAAAATGGTAATGATATTATACGATATTTATATGAAAGATTTCCCTATTAAAAATTCTATTTTTCAATAATAATGGTAACTGGTCCGTCATTTAATAAACTTACCTTCATATCTGCACCAAATATGCCCTTTTCAACATGAATAGCATTTTTAGAACATTGTTCACAAAAATATTCATACAATTCATTTGCTTTGTCTGGTTTTGCTGCTTCAATAAAAGATGGTCTATTTCCCTGTGAACAATCTGCATATAGTGTAAATTGTGATACAACTAATAATTCGCCATTTACATCTTTTAAAGCTAAATTCATTTTATCATTTTCATCTGTAAATACTCTTAATTTACATAGCTTTTTTACTAAATAATCCGCATTCTCCCTTGCATCACTATGTGTCACACCTAATAAAACTAAAAATCCTTTTCCAATTTTTCCTACCGTTTTTCCTTCTACTTTTACTTCTGCTTCTTTTACTCTTTGTACAACAATTTTCATGTTTCTATCTCCTCTATTATCTAATATATAAAATATAAAATAAATGTATTATTTTTTATAGCAATAATACATTTATTTTAAACCAATTAGTCATTTCCTATATTTTTTACCTCTTCATCTGTAATATCTTGTGCATCTGGATTAATTTCTATTTCTGTCGTTTTTTCAAGATTGGTTTGTGCCTCATTTGATTTTTCCATTTGATTCTTATCTTCAGAGCTTTCAGAAACAGGTGTATCTTCCAAAGTTTCAGGATTTTCTATGATTTCCACTTCTTTTACATCTTCTTTTTCTTGCTCTTGCTTAGCACCACACTCTGGACAGAACTTCATATCTTTATCGATTTCTTTAAAGCATTTTGGACATTGTTTTTTATCTTTTAATTCTAGACATTCTTGCAATATTCTTTCTATCTCTTCACTCATTTCATCAATTTTTTTACATTGTTCAGATAAGTCATTTGCAATTGAAATCTCTTCCTTTTCAACATGTTTTTCATATACTTTTTTCCCAATTTCTTCATATACATCTTGTATTTTTGATTTTAATTCACTCATTTTAAATTTTAGTTTTGTTTCTTTTGCAATCTTTCCTGTTTTATCTGCCGTAACTTTATATGCTTCTGTTGCTTTCTTTCCTAATCTATCAAAAAAATCCATTTACAACATTCCTTTCAATAACTTATATTCCTCTTTATTATTTCCTTTATATTCTATATTATTCACTTTTTTTAGCTCTTGTCATTAAATTATTGACTGCAACTTTAGGATCCAATTTTTCATAAATGACTTGATATACCGTTTCTACAATCGGCATATACACATTATATATTTTTCCTAATTCATATGCTACCTCAATATTGTCTATACTTTCAATTACCATTCCTACTTCTTTTTTGGCTTCTTCTAATGTTTTTCCTTGCCCAATCAATTTTCCCGCTTTTCTGTTTCTACTATGTTCACTTAAACAAGTAACAATTAAATCTCCTAAACCACTTAATCCATAAAATGTATCTTTTTCTCCACCTAATGCGACACCTAATCTAGTTAATTCTCCTAGTCCTCTTGTAATTAAAGCTGCAAATGTATTATCACCTAATCCAATTCCACTTGCGACACCTGCACAAAATGCAATGATATTTTTTAATGCACCTCCTAGTTCTACGCCTTTTACATCATTTGATGTATAAATTCTCATTTCTGGGCACATAAAGGTATCTTGAATTTCATTTAAAATTTCTTGTTCTTTTGATGCAATTACTAGAACTGTAGGTACTGCAACAGAAACCTCTTCTGCATGACTAGGTCCTGATAACACACCAATTCTAACGCCTGGTAATTCTTCTTCTAAAACCTCATCTAACGTCTTTAATGTATTTTTCTCAAATCCCTTTGAACATATGATTACTGGTTTTTGACCAACATATTGCTTATATTGTTTAAATGTATCTCTTGTGAATTTTGATGGTGTTACATGAAGAATATATTCCGCATCTTCAATAACATCTTTAAAATCTGTAAAACATTCTACATTTTCTGGTATTTCTACATTTGGTAAAAATTTGCATTTTCTTTCATGATTAATTAAATCTTTTTCATTCTCTGAAAATGACCAAATTTTTATATAATTTCCACATCTTGCTAGATGAATCGCTAATGCTACTCCCCAGCTTCCACTTCCAATAATTGCTATATTTTTCATCTTTATTTCTTCCTCCTGAGTTTAAAATCTATTAAAATCCATATTGCTTTATTCTTTTTGCATATACTATTTTTTAAAACTAATTTTATTTTCTGTTCCACTTAAAATCCTTTTTATATTACTTCTATGATTAAATAAAACAATAACTGCTAATATGACACTATAAATAAAATATCCACTACCTTGTGAAACAATATAATTGTCTGCAATAAATAGTGTTAATACTGGGAATAGTACTGCAGCTGCGCATGATCCTAATGATACCATTCTTGTTAGTGCTATTAAGACGATCGCAAATACTAAACAGATTAATCCTATTTGCCAGTTACTCATAATTAAAATTCCCAAAGAAGTTGCCACACCTTTTCCACCTTTAAAACCAAAGAAGATTGGAAAAGTATGCCCGATGACAACGGCTATTCCTGCTATTTGAACAAGAAGTGATTGATTTTCTACTTTAAAAGCCCAACCGATAAACATGGCAATTAATATAGCCATAACACCTTTTAATATATCACAAATTAATGTGAATGCTGCTGCTTTTTTTCCGACAGAACGAAGCATATTGGTCGTCCCTGCATTTCCACTACCTTTTTCTCTCACATCAAATCCAGCCATTTTTTTACTCAATATAACTGAAAAATTAATACTCCCTATTAAATAAGCAATGATTGCTGTTATTACATTTAATACCATTTTTTACCTCCTTTATTTTTTCCTTATGGCTTATATATTCTTTATAAGCATTAAACACTTTAAAAACACTTATTTTTGAAAACACTTATTTTTAAAATTTAAACATCTTTTTCATTTTTTTCTCTTACAATGATTCTAACAGGTGTTCCTTCTAAGCCAAATTCTTTCCTGATTTGATTTACTAGATATCTTTCATATGAAAAGTGAAATAATTGTTTATTATTTACAAAAATAACAAATGTAGGTGGTTTTGTTGAAGCCTGTGTTCCATAAAATATTTTTAGTCTCTTTCCCTTATCTGTTGGTGGTTGTACAATTGCAATTGCTTCATTTATAACCTGATTTAATACAGATGTTGTTACTCTCATACTATTTTGTTCATTTACATGATTGATCATATCAAATAGTTTGTTAACTCTTTGTCCTGTTTTGGCTGAAATAAATATTATTGGAGCATATGACAAGTATGATAATTTACTATAAATTTCTTTTTTATATTTTTCTAATGTTCCTGTCTCTTTTTCATATTCATCCCATTTATTAACAACAATAATAATTCCTTTTCCAGCTTCATGTGCCTCTCCTGCAATTTTTGCATCTTGGTCTGTTACACCTTCTAATGCGTCTATCATCATTAGACATACATCTGCTCTTTCAATTGCAAGCAATGTTCTCATGATACTAAATTTTTCGATAGATTCTTTTACTTTACTCTTTCTTCTAATTCCAGCTGTATCAATTAAAATATATTTTCCTTTTTCATTTTCAAATCTCGAATCAATGGCATCTCTGGTTGTTCCTGCAATATCACTTACAATTGTTCTATTTTCTCCTAATATTTTGTTAATTAAAGAAGATTTTCCTACATTTGGTTTTCCGATGACAGCGACTTTTATAATATCTTCTTCATCCTCATCTTTACTTTTTTCAGGAAAACTTTCATAGATTTTATCTAACACATCTCCTATGCCAATTGCATTACTTGCAGATATTGGATATGGCTCTCCTAAGCCTAAATTATAAAATTCATAAATTTCTTCTCTATCTTTTTCAAAATTGTCTGCTTTATTACATACTAAAACCACTGGCTTACCAGATTTTTTTAGCATAACCGCAATTTCTTGATCTGCTGCTGTAATCCCTTGTCTAATATCTGTTAAGAAGATAATGACATCTGCCATCGCAATTGCTAAATTTGCTTGTTCTCTCATTTGAGATAATATGATATCTTCTGAATCTGGTTCAATTCCAGCAGTATCGATTAATGTAAAATTCCTTCCTCTCCAGTTTGTGTCTGCATAAATTCTGTCTCTTGTAACCCCTGGTGTATCTTGTACAATTGATATTCTACTTCCAACTAAGTAATTAAAAAAAGTAGATTTACCTACATTTGGTTTTCCGATAATTGCTACTATTGGTTTTGACATTTTTCATAATCCTTTCTTCAATATATGTTATAGTATATCATATTTACTATAAAAATAACAAGAAAAATAAATTGTTTACACGAAAGAATTCTTTTCATTGTATGATATTTTTGTACGTCATTTTAATATTCTTCCTATTTACAATACTTTTTGCCTAACTTCTTCTATTCTTTCGTTTATATTTTTTATAAACGCTTCATCTTTTTCTATATATTCATCCCTTACATCATATTTTTCTTTTACATTTAATATTCTTTTAACACTCTTATTGATTCTTTTCATTGGTATCTTATTTTCCCTTGCTAAATTTATCATTTTTTCTATGACACGAATATCATTGTCATATTTAAATATAGTGATATCATTACATGCTAAAAATGCTTTTTTAATCGCATGATTTTTTCCATATCGTATTCTAACACCTTTCATTCTAACATCATCTGTAATGATTAACCCATTATATCTATATTTTTTTCTGATATATTTTGTGATAAATCTTTTAGACATGGATACGGGAAGATTTCCTGTCACTTTACTGATTTTTAAATGCCCAATCAATACACCATCTACTCCATTTTTCATAGCACTTTCAAAAGGTTGCATATCTTCCTTTTCTAAGGTTTCAATTTCGCATTCTATCTTTGGTAGTCGAAAATGAGAATCTTCATTTGTTGCACCATGCCCTGGAAAATGTTTTACAACAGATATCACATTATGTTTTTGTAAAGCTTGTATATATTCTATGCCATATGTAGACACTTCCTTTACATTTTCACTATATGCTCTATCTCCAATAGCTTGATTATCTTTAAACCTTTTTATATCTAAAACGGGCGCAAAGTCCATATTAATTCCTAACTTATTTAACATCTCTCCAGTAATTTCCCCTGAAATCTTCACAAAATCTTCTTCTTTACTTTTATTTGCTAATTTATTCGCTGCTGGAAGATTCTTAAACTCACTTGCCATTCTATTCACCCTGCCACCTTCTTGATCAATGGATATAAAAATGGGAACCTTATTTTTTTGATTACATTCTCTTATTTTATTGATTAAATTTACCATCTCTTCATAATTTTTGTAATTTTTCTTATATAATAAAACGCCTCCCACTTTATATTTGGTTATAATTTCTTCAAGATGATTTATTGCAGAATCTGTATTTAATCCTACAATCATCATTTGTCCAATTTTCTCTTCTAAACTTAATTCATTTATATCATATTTCATAGGCATCTATCCTTTTTTATTTTCTTTATTATATAATTAAAATATCTTTTAAGCAATAGATTTTTCTACGCAAATATGTTATGATAGATTTATTCAATTTTAAAATTTATGAAGGAGTGACAAACATGGCTTTTGACGGAATTGTTACAAAAGCAATTATAGCTGAATTACAACAATTAATTGGTGGTAGAATTGATAAAATATACCAACCAAATAAGAATGATATTCTTTTAGGTTTTTATTTAAATGGTGCAAATTATGCTTTAAATATATGTACCAATGCACAAAATTACAGATTGCATTTGACAACACATGCTAAGCCGAATCCAAAAAATGCATTAAATTTTTGTATGCTACTTAGAAAAAATTTAATTGGCTTACGAATCAAAAATATTATTGCCACAAACTTAGAAAGAGTTGTTACAATTGAATTTGAAGGTTTTGATGATGCTGATGATATTATAACGAAAAAATTAATTATCGAATTAATGGGAAGACATTGTAATGTTGTATTAGTTGATGAAAATAATATAATCATGGATAGTTTACGACATATTTCTTCTGATAATACATTAACTAGAGATATTGTTCCTCATGTTAAATATGTCTATCCAACAACAAATAAATTAAACTTTTTAGAGGTTACAAACTTTCAAGATTTTAAGCTAAAGTTACATTTAGATGTTGACAAAACACTTGTCAGTCATTTGCCAACCTGTCTTTCTAAGACATTTAATGGTATTAGTAAAAGTTTTGTAGATTATGCTATTTATGTATTAGATATAGATCGTTCTCTTAAAATAACTACGCCTATTCTAGAAAACTTGTATCAGTATATCTATGACATCATACATGACACTAATTCTTCACATTTAGGCTTTGCTATTGTAAAAGATGCTAATGGAAAGAGAAAAGATTATGCTCTAACGAAAAAAGAAACCAATGAGCCTTTTTCTCTTAATTTTTTCATTGATGATTATTATTTTACTAAAGAATCTTCAGAAGAATTTAAAACATATCAAAATAGCATTTCAAAGTTAATCCTAGATACTCTAAAAAAATACAATAAAAGACTTTTCAACATTAACGAAAAATTAAAAGAATGTGACAATATGGATACCTATAAATTGTATGGAGAATTAATTACTGCCAATTTATATAGAATACCACATGTTAATACAGATACCTTAACATTAGAAAATTATTATGATCATAATAATTTGATAACGATTCCGTTAGATAAGCGATATTCTCCTAGCTATAATGCGAAATTGTTTTTTAAAAAATATACAAAATTAAAAAATGCATTAATTATCGTTGGTGAGCAAAAAGAAGAAACCATAAAAGATTTAGATTATATTGAAAGTGTCATTTATGAATTAGAAGCCTGTTCTTCAATTGAAGATATCACAAATATTTTTGAAGAAATTTCTGAAAGTTCTGTCTTCAAAGAACGAACAGATAAATATAAAGAAAAGAAAAATCCTAAGATAAAAAAATCTAAATTAACCAAAAATAAATATGTTCATTTTAATCCTATAAAATACACGATTGAAAATTATACTTTTCTAGTAGGCAGAAATAATATGGAAAATGATTATCTTACTTTAAAATATGCTAAAAAAACAGATTTGTGGTTTCATACAAAAGATATTCATGGGAGTCATTGTATTTTAGTATTGGATTCGCATTCTACGCCTAATGATGATATTTTACTAAAATGTGCAGAAATTGCTGCCTATCATAGCAAGGCTAAAAACTCTTCAAATGTACCTGTTGATATTTGTGAAGTAAAATATGTAAAAAAGCCAAATGGTGCTAAACCTGGAATGGTCATTTATAAACATCATAGAACACTGCATGTAACACCTAAAAAACCCCTTTAAATAAAAAACGCCTATTATTAACAAATCTTCGTTAATAATAGGTTTTTTATTTTTGGCTTAGTTAATCTTTTTTTATTTTTGATTTATTAGATAGTTTTTTCTGATTTACCAGAATATTAATAAGGTAATCGCTGTTGCTAATACAACTTCAGAAGTTGACCATCCTTCTGGAAGAATTTCTATTTCTTCCCCTTCTGGTTTTTCATCTACTATGCTAACTGTATAATAATCTACATCTGTTAATTTAAATAAAATCTCAAAGTTTTGTGTTTCATTCTCCTGTAATGTATTAATCGCTATAAATTTCCTTCCTAGAAATACATCTCTTTCAGAATAAAAATCAAACTTTAAATATTTACCACTTAAATCTTCTGGTTGTGAATTGGTAATTAATCCCCTGATTCTTCCATTTACAAGAGTGGCTTCTGCTTGATATATATTTACCTGTGCTATATTGTCTTTTCTTTCTATTGGTTTATATGTTGAATTTAACCCAACATTTATCAAAAATTCAGAAAATATGATAAATAATACTACCCATAAAGCATATTTTAATAATGTTTTCGTTCTTTCCATTTTATTTCTCCATTTCTTTACAATCTATACATATTATACCAAAAGTAAACATAATTTTCAACCTATTTCAATTTCTTTTCCTAAATATACGGAATATATATATGTTTTACTTACTTTTTTTCCTAGACTTTCTTCTAATGCATTTTTATATAATTGTAATTGTGTAATATATTTATTTATCAATTCTTTTTCTTTTCCTTCTTCTACATAATCTGTTTTGTAGTCTACTAAAATTAATTCATCTTGTTGGTTTATATAATATAAATCAATAATTCCTTGAACTAAAATTTCTTCTTCTACCTCTTGATCATAGATTTCTTTTGCTGGTATATTTATAAAAAATGGTCTTTCTCTATACACTTTTTTAGCTGTTTTTAGCTGTTTCCAAATGTTAGACTTTGTAAATGTCACGATTTTATATGGATTAATATTTTGTGCTTCTATTTCTGTTATGATTTCTCTCTTTACTAAATCTTGTATTAAATCTTTTACCTTTTCTACATCATATTCTAATTTTTCATCTAATCTTTGCATACATAAATGAATTAATGTTCCTTTTTGTGCTCCAGTGAGTTTTTCTTCTTTGTCTTTTCTTAAAAAATTTGGTTTCTTAAATGTTATTTCTGCTAACGCTTGATCATCTTCTGTTAATTTATTTTCCTTTTTCATTTCTTTTATTTTCGTAACAGAAGTCATGGTTGGGATCATTGTTGCTAATGTATATGGATATTGATATTCTAAAATTTTATTAAGTTCATTCATCTCTTTTTCTTGTATCTTTGCATTATCTAGGATTTCTTTTATATTTACCCTTTCTTCTTTTGGCTTAGAAAATGATTTTAATACGTCTTGTTTGTTGAATATATTCAATTTTAATAAATCATTTGTATTCTGTTTTTCATATAAATATACCAATAATATCCAATCTAGATATTTTTTGTATTTCTTTACTAAAATGTAATTAATTTTATCATTTACTTTATTATATCGCTTTACTTGTTCTTGCATCTTTTCGATTTCTTTTTGATGATCCTTTTGTAAGCCTGTTATATATAACTTTTCTTTTGCTCTTGTTAACGCAACATACAATATCCTCATTTCTTCTGATAACGTTTCTGTTAAAATCTTATTTCTAATCGCTTCCTTAGTTAATGTGTCATATTGTACTTGTCTTTCATAATCTATATATTTTACACCAATCCCTAATTCTTGGTGTAATAATATACTTTGGTTTAAATCCATTAAATTAAATTGTTTACCAGTTGCTGATAAAAATACAACTGGAAATTCTAATCCTTTACTTTTATGGATACTCATAATTCTAATAACATCATCATTTTCTCCAATTAATTTAGCTGTTCCTAAGTCACCACTTCCTAAATGTAATTTTTCAATGAAATTTATAAAATTATATAATCCTTTGAAACTTGCTGTTTCATATTGTTTTGCCCTTTCAAACAACATTTTTAGGTTGGCTTGTCTTAGATCTCCATTAGGCATTAATCCCACATATGTATAATAATGGGTGTCTGCATATAGCTTCCATATAAATTCATCTAATGCTAAGTAGTCTTTATCTTTTCTCCATGTATCCAAATTTTCAAAGAATTTATCAATTTTTTCCTTTAATTGCTTACTAACATTAATTTTTGCCTTTTGCATAGACATATAAAAATTATCATATTTATCAGATAATCGAATTTCTACCAATTCATCATCTGTAAAATTCCCAATAGGTGACCTTAAAACCGTAACTAATGGAATATCTTGAATTGGATTATCTATGATTTTCAGCAAACTCATTATGGTTTGAATTTCTACAGAATCTAAATATTCTTGAGAACTTTCTGAAAATACAGGCATATTTAAATTGATGATTTCTTCTTCAAAAATTGGTGCATTGACTTTTGTAGACCTTAACAGAATAACGATATCTTTATAACGAATATCTCTAAATCCATTTATCTTTTTATCAAACACTTGGAACTTATTATCCACCAATTTTTTTATTTTATTTGCTACAAATCTTGCTTCAACTTGTATATCTTCTATGCTTTCCTCTTCTACTTCTTCTGTATCATCAATCCCCTGTGTCTCCTCTTCTGCTGTAAAGTCTTCTTTTTCTTTTAAATCAATAACATCTATTTCTGTTTCTAGTTCTTGTGGTGTTTCTTTGTAACTTGCTCCTAAATTCAAATATTCTTCTTTTGTATATTCTATCTCCCCAAGATTTTCACTCATAATATCTTGAAAAATTAAATTTGTAAAATCTAATACATTTTCTCTACTTCTAAAGTTTTTAAACAATTGTATCTTCAAATTGTCTTCTTCACTTTTTTCTTCTTTTAATTTATAAGTCCTATATTTTGATAAAAATAGCTCTGGCATAGCTTGTCTAAATTTATATATACTTTGTTTTACATCTCCTACCATAAATATATTATTTCCTTTGGAAATAGCGGTTAATATATATTCTTGTACCATATTGCTATCTTGATACTCATCAATTGCAATTTCTATAAATTTTTCTTTGTATGTTTTTGCAACTTCTGTCGGCTCTATTTCTCCTTCTTCCTCTTTTATTAAAATTTTTAATGCCAAATGTTCAATATCATTAAAATCAACTATATTTTTATTTCGTTTTCTTTTTGAAAATTCTTCTCCAAATTCCAGTATAAGTTGTTTTAATTTTACTAAAGTTGAATACATATCTGCTATATCTTGATTCGCCTCTTTGGAATTATAGATAAATATTTTATTTAATTTATTTGAAAATTTCTTTTTGATATCATCTCTTACAAGTTTTGCTTGGTCTTTGATTTCTGAATCGATTTTTTGTCTTGGCCATGTAGTAAAATTAAAATTTGTATATATTGCATATGCCTTATCCCAACTATTTAAATTCATTTTTAACATTTCTAATTTGTCAATATCATCATAAATCGTTTTGGTATATTTTTCTAATTCCGGATTCCTTTCTAATTTATCTTTTTGCTCTGTTAATGTATTGATATCATCAATTAATTCTTCTTCTACTTCGTTTAGTAAGATTTCTCCCCATGGATTTTTACTAAAATCTTGTTCTAATTCCTTTATATGGAACATTTCTATTTTGTCATTTAACCATTTATCAGGAAATGGATTACTTTGTATATAGGTATAGATTTTTAATATCAAATCTTTTAATGGTGTATCATCTCGATAGCTTGTATATGTATTGATTAAATCTGCAAAATCTTGTTCTTGATTTTCATATTTATCTTCAAATATATCCTCTAATATTTCTTGTTTTAATAACTCTATTTCGGTTGTATCTGCAATTCTAAAATTAGGAGATATATTATCTAATTCATAAAAATGATTTCTTACTACATCTAAACAAAAAGAATCAATTGTACAAATACTTGCTTTATTTAACAAAGTAATTTGTCTTTGTAAATTTTTATTTTCTGGGTCTTCATCTAACTTTTTATAAATGGCTTCTAATACTCTTTCTCTCATCTCTGCTGCTGCGGCATTTGTAAAGGTAACCACTAATAACTTATCAATATCTACTTTTTCATTGATTATTTTATTAATAATTCGTTCAACTAAAACTGCTGTTTTTCCACTACCAGCAGCTGCTGCAACTAATATATTTGAATCTTTTTCTGTTATTGCTTGTAATTGTTCTTTTGTCCACTTTACTTCTGACATATGTTTTCTCCCATTAATTATTTTTTTAAATTATACCATTCGTTTTTTTAAATTACAATCATAAAAAATCACATATCATAAGAACGCTTTCGAGAACTTTATATGTGATTTTCTAATTTTGTCAATAAATCTTGTAAAGCCAATCGTCTATGGCTAATTTTATTCTTTTCTTCTGTAGATAATTCTGCATAGGTTCTTCCATCTTCTAACTCAAAGATTTCATCAAAACCGAACCCATTATTTCCCCTTGGAGTTTCTACAATTCTTCCTTGTATCTCACCTTTACCAACTATATAGTTTCCATTTTCATAATAGGTGATACAACATTTAACACTTGCTTTTCTTTGATCTCTTGATAGACCTTTCATTTTTTCTAAAATATATGTATTTCTTTCTTTTGCTGTTGCATTTTCTCCTAGAAATCTGGCAGTATGTACACCTGGCCAGCCATTATATGTTTCTATACATAGACCACTATCGTCTGCTATACAAGGCATTTGCAATAATTGTGATATTTCTTGTGCTTTTTTTAGAGAGTTTCCTTCAAATGTATCTTTATCTTCTTCTATTTCTACTTTGCAGTTTACATCTTTTAAAGATAATAGTTGATATCCTTTTAATATTTCTCTTATTTCTTTTAGTTTTCCTATATTGTTAGTAGCTACAACTATTTTTTTCATCTCTTATCTTTCACTTTCTTCTTTTTCGTTTTTATGATATTTTAATACTTCATTTACATCTTTTCTTTGATTAAGTGCTTTACAAATATCTTTGACACTACTTTCTGTTCCATCATACCTGCCATTTACATATTCTAATATTTCTCTGAATCTTACATTTTCTATTCTATCACTCTCTGACATCATGCATAGGTGCCTTTGTTTTCTAATTTCGTCTAAATATGTAGCGATTTCTCTTAATCGTTTACCTACTTTTTCACCTTTTTGACTTGTTGCTCTATATGATAAAATTTTTATGTATGATGTTAGCTCTGCATATTTTCTTTCTGGGCTTTGTTCTTCCTTTTTTGTCTCTTTACTTTGTTCTTTCATTTTTTCTGGATTTTGTTCTTTCATTTCTTCTCTCCTTTTATGTTAATAATCATAACAGATTTTTTTCGATATTTCAAGTTTTCATTTATAAATAAAGTAAAAATACAAAAATCAGTTGGATTTGGATTGACAATTAAACTATTTGGAATAATAAGGAAAAGTAGAGTATGGTATTCTATTTTCAATTGTACCACACTTTGTGATTTCTTATTTTCTATTTTTATATAGTATATATTTTTTTATGCTAATTATTTATAACTTAAAAAATGTATCTTTATTTCTATCTATAAGGTTATGTGCCATTTCCATTTCTTCTGGTTTATTAATATAAATAATTTTAAATTTTCCTGATGTTGTTTTATTTATATAATCATGTTTAACTTCTATTATATGTATCAATCCCCAATATAGCCATTTACCATCAATATTTTCAACTAAAAAATTTCTTACTGGTGGCATTTGATAGTTCCTAATATTAGGTTTGTCTTTAAATTCAAATATTTTATCTTTAAATTGTTCTGCCGTATATGGTGTTTTTAGATGTTGTTTCAAATCTAATTCTTTTGGAAAACCTTGTTCTTTTGTTATTTGTAAAGTATCATTAATTTCTACATATGATCCCATTATATACCTCCTTTATAAAATCTATTTTATTTGCTCAATAACAACTTCTCCATCTTTTATAGCTTTATATTTAATATTTTCATTCTTACATTTATTTACTAAATCTTCGATTAAATGAACTTTATGATAATTAGATTTATAATGAGGAATAAAAAGATAATCAACAAAACCTATTCCCTCATAATTCACTTTCGTTTGATTATAAAAAGTAATTGGTTTATCAATTGTTTTTAAATATTCTAAGTTATCAGAAAGTACACAACTTCCAGCACTATATCCAATATATAAATAATTATCACTAGACTTTTTATCTTTTAAAAAGATATCAAATCCACTAAGTTCCAGTGCTTTTCTTAAAACAAATACGTTGCCTCCCATTACACAACAAGCATTATATTTTGACAGTTCTTCTCTTAATTCGTTATATTTTCCAAAATATAATTTCAAGTCTATAATACTAACATAAAACCCTATTTCTTCTAATAATTTTATATCATCTTTTAAATTTTCCTGTATTTTTTCTTCATCTTTAGCATCAAGAGCATTCGGTATTATAAAAATTTTATTATCATGTTGATTTATCCAATCTTTTAAGAATTTTGTATCTTGTCCAAATTTTTGTGATGACATATATAAAAACATTTTTTACACCTTCTTTCTTATAATAAAATTTCAAATTGATTTCATGCCCACCATAATATTTTAATATTCGTTGCATTCTTTTATTCTCATCACCAGTTGCACAAGATACTATTTTTATGTCTTGATTTTCTTCTCTTAATTTTTCTATTAATTTAAAGAAAACGCCATATTTTCTATATTCTTCTTCAACAAACATTTGGGAAATCCATAAAACTTCACCATCATTAGCCCAATAGAAGTATGAATATAATATCATTCCTACAGGTTTATTATCTATTTCTGCTACTAAGCAATTAAATTTAGGTTTATCACAAAAATAATCCTTATCAATATTTTCCTTTAAGCCATTCGTTTTCTCTGTATCATTAACATCATTTATGATATTGTTCGCATATATTATAAATTCTTTGTGCTCTTTATTAGCTTTTAACACTTTTATTTCTTTCTATCATACTAAATATTTTTTATTATTTTACAAATTATTTATTTCTATTTCTTCAACGATATATCCTTTTCCACCTACTAAAACATTTGATATCTGATTATTATTTTCTTCTAAAAAAACAATAATTTGAGACGGATTATCTAGTTCATATCCTTGTTCAAATACATATTTATTCTTTTTTATTCCATATTTAAATAAGTAACAAGCTAGAGCACAATTTGAAGTTCCGGTTGCAGATTCCTCATTTATTCCATAGAGCGGTGCAAAATTTCTACAAATTGCTGTTAATTCTTCATCATTATTTAATGTAAATATGTGCATTCCAATTACATCTTTTTCTTTACTTATCTTTTTCATTTCTTCAAAATCAGGTATTAATTTTTTTAAACTTTCTCTATTATCTATTGGAACTAGTATATCCCTTAGACCTGTAGAAACTATTTGTATTGGATACTCTTTATTTAACATATTAGTATCTATGCATTTTTCTATTTCACATTTATTTATAATATCATAATATTTTGGCATGTTTTGTTGCATTAGTATTAAGTCTTTTTCTATTTGTATATTTAGTATTCCTGATTTTGTTTCTATTTTATATGATGATTTACTTAATTTTTTTAAATTATTTAAAACTACAAATGTAGCAATAGTAGCATGTCCACATAATGGTACTTCTTCTACTGGCGTATAATATTCCAACTTAAAATCTGCTTTATCGCTTTCTGAAATAAATGCTGTTTCTGAATATCCTAATATTTCGGCCACCTTCATTTTTTGTTTGGCAGTCAAATTATTATCATTGATTAAAACCCCTGCTTTATTTCCACCTTTTTGATCTTTAGAAAAGGCACTTGCTACATATACTTTTATCATAAATTCATTTTCTCCTTTAGCTTATCATTTCCTATCCGTATTATAAAAAATGTAAAATATAATTCAAACTTTTGACCATAAAAGTAGTAATATCACATATATTAATACTAATTAATTTTTCCCGTTACTTGTCTAATCTTGTTTTCAACAGATTCAAACTTTCCACTTTGCTTATTTATTGATATTGTACTTTTATATAATTCTATTCTATCTGATAGTCCCCAATCTCCATATGATGTCTTAAAATAATAATATGTGTATATATATTCATTTGAATTTTCTATAATTTCTGGTAGTAGTAATTTTATACTTGCGTTGTCTCTATTTTTAATATATGTATATAAATTAAATATTTCTTTAATTTTATTGGCATTATTTAAAATATTTGTATTAATAATTTTATTGTTAATATCTAGAATTGAATTTTTAAAATATAAATAATAGTTTTTAAAAGTTACATCTCCCGTTTCTCTGTATGAAATATATTCTTGATATATAACATAATAATAATCAGTTTCCTCTTGCAATTTTAATTCTAACATTTCTGTATCACTAGACTGACCAATAGTTTTTGTTTTTTTCTATTGCATCTTCTACACTATCTGCTCCTTTATATGGAAATCGATAATCTTTTTCATTTTCATTTATAAATTCGTCTCCTTTAGAAATATTATAAAATAAATCTGCTAATTCGGAATCTTTCATCTTTTCTAATTCAGAAAAATCTAACTGGTCAGAAGATGGTTTGTTTTAGAAATATTGTCTAATCAATAAAAATCCAGTAATTAAAATAATAATACATACAGCAATTACGATACCTATAGATACTACTTTTTTATTCATAATTTTTTACCCCTTTTTTACTAGTATACCATATTATATATTTTTATCAAGAATATAAATGTAAATAATTACATAGAATTTGTTGTTCATTTTTATTTAATTTTAATGTGTCATTTATTGTGTCATTTGCTGACACATTATTTTTAGAATAGATGTTATTTCAATTCTATCAAAGTAATTCTACAATTGAGGAATTTTCATTGTTAATAAATCAAGAATATAGGATTTTTCAAAATTTGTTTGACAAATACTAAAAATATGCTATAATATAAATATAGAAATAGAGAGCCACAACGAAGTGGTCGCCGATTTTGGAATATAAAATACACACTCTAATCAGCAAGCAGAGTGTGTATTTCTTTTAGTTTTGTTTGCCTAAAATATGTACAAGTACAATAATCAAGGCTATGTTTATGATAGTTACTGACACAAGACCAGCAAATAATAATTTTATTGTTAATAATAAAAATTGTTCTACCATACACACCACCTCCTTATAGTCGGTGGCGACACACTTCTGCTTTTCCCTATTTCTTGAATAGCATTATATGAATTATTTAATCATAAGTCAATATAAATCTTCAAATTCTTGTTTATTTTTCAAAACATTCCAATCGCTTAAATTTATTTGAGCCTATTTTTTTAATTATATTTTTGCTTTTCAAAGATTCTATTAATCTTTTTACTATCAAAAATAAATTGTTTTTAGTTAAAAAAATAAACTTATCAAAACTTTAAGGCATTGATAAGTCTATTGGTGCCAACGAAGTAGTTATTTACAACTTTTTGGCTCTCATAACGATTGATACA
>ERZ1643251.215-NODE-215-length-98370-cov-9.028490_pt1 | contig 98370 bp, 91 predicted proteins | sample MGYA00579261_ERZ1643251 | MGnify/ENA primary metagenome ERZ1643251 (study PRJEB29033, sample SAMEA4952267) | chicken gut metagenome | biome: Broiler Chicken; feature: Gastrointestinal Tract; material: Caecum | place: Ireland | collected 2018 | study: Broiler... | reverse complement strand
CTCGAACCCACGACCTCTAGCGTGACAGGCTAGCGTTCTAACCAGCTGAACTACCAGGCCATATAAAATTATGATAATATTTTGGTGGGCCTTCAGGGACTCGAACCCCGGACCCGCCGGTTATGAGCCGGCTGCTCTAACCAACTGAGCTAAAGGCCCCCGCTTCGTTGCTACATGGTCGGGGTGACGAGACTCGAACTCACGACCCCATGGTCCCAAACCACGTGCGCTACCAACTGCGCTACACCCCGTAACATCGAACACTGACCCTGACATTATACAATATATTATTTTGTTTGTCAAGAAAAAAATCGCTTATTTTAAATTTTTTAGCATTAATTTTTTTTAACGCTTAGTTTAAAATCATTACTCCATTGCTTCATTTCCGCCGCCGAAGTTTCCGCAGCGGACGATATGTCTTTGCCCCCCGAAAGACGGGCGATTTCATCTATGACTTCCTTGCCGACCAGCTCGCGCACGTTTGTCACCGTGCTGTTGTCGTCGGTGCTTTTCGTTATCAGATAATTTTTGTCGGCCATAGCGGCTATCTGCGGCAAATGCGTAACGCACAACACCTGGCGCGTCGTAGAAATTATCGCCATCTTTTTTGCCACTTCCCGGCCTATCGTGCCGCTTATTCCGGTATCTATCTCGTCAAACACTAAAGACGGAATATCGTCGTACTTTCCCGATATCACCTTCAACGCCAGCATAAACCGCGATTGCTCGCCGCCCGAAATAATTTTCGTCAGCGGCTTTAACGGCTGTCCGGCATTCGGACTGAGATAAAATTCCACTTCGTCCAGTCCTTTTGCGGTAAACTTTTTTTCGCAGTTCTTTCTGTCCGGCAGATCGGCGAAAACCACCTTGAAGACGCAATTGGACATGCCCAGCTCGTCCAGCTCCCGCATGACGGCTTTTTCCAGTTTTTGAGCATACTTTTTCCGCTCGTCGGAAATACGCACGGCGGCGCCATAGGCAATATCCGTCAGCTCTTTTTTTTCTTTACTCAGTTTGTCAAACAGATAGTCCGCGTTTTCCAAAAAATCGATTTTTTCTCTAAGTTCGGTTTGTTTTTTTATTATCGCGTCGTATCCGCCGTATTTTTTGGTAAGCTCTCGAATCTTGTATATGCGGTCTTCCACGGCGTCGATGTCCGACCTGTCAAAATTAAAATCGTTTTGCGCTTGATCCAGCGTATCCGCAATGTCTTCCAGTTCAATAATAACGCTGTCCAGCCTTTGGGCAAGTTCGCCGTATTTTTCGTCAAGAGAAGCGATTGAACCCAATGCTTTTGCGGCGGCTTCGATATCGGAGAGCGCGTTTTCGTTATCGCCCTCGATATATTCCGATGCTGCGGCGGCGGCCGATAAAATTTTCCCCGCCGACTGCATGACTTTGCGCCGGTTTTCCAAGTCGTCCAATTCGCCTTCTCTTATGTCCGCTTTCTCTATTTCTCTTAACTTGCGTTTCAAAAATTCGATATTTTCGTTGCGTTCTTCCGTGTCCCGGATCTCTTCCAGCTGCTTATCAATGCCACGTATTTTGTAAAGCGCATTACCGTACTCTTCAAAAACGCTTTGCATTGTACCGCGAATAAACGAATCTAAAACTTTGATATGGTTGGCCGTCACGCCCAGATACTGGTATTCGTTTTGGCCGCAGATATCCAGCAGCATGGAGCCGACGTCGCGAATTACCGACAGCGTCACGGCGCGGCCGTTGACCCGGTTTTCGTTCTTTCCGTCAGCAGTCATTTTGCGCGAAATGACAGTAACGTCGTCGACGTCTATGTCTTTTTCCGAAAGATATTCCCTTACCCTGTCGGTGGTATCGAATTCGGCCTCCACACGGCAAACGTTCTCGCCATAACGCATTAGCACTTTGTCAAACTTTCCGCCCAGGATGAGCATAAGGCTGTCGACGATTATAGATTTGCCCGCGCCGGTTTCGCCGCTAAGCACATTAAAACCGCCGCAGAATTCCAAGGTCTGCGACTTTATGAGTGCTATATTGTTTATGTAAACACTTCTTAACATATTTTAATTTGTCGACGATAACCCCATTAAAAGCTGCGCAACGTCGCGGGCGCTGTTTTCATCCCTGCACGCGATAAAAACCGTATCGTCTCCGGCAACGCAGCCGAGAATACTTTTGTTATTAAGGCGATCCACCATAATTGCCACTATATTTGCGCTGCCCGACAAAGTGCGTACAACCGCAAGATTGCCGGCGCAATCGACAGATAAAACGGAATGTTTACACATATCCTTAAACTTTAACGTGACATTTGTGTTGTACCGTTCGCGTTCATAGTGCTGCTTTCCGTTTTCGGCGACTTTAACAAGCCCCAATTCTTTTATATCGCGCGATATAGTCGCTTGCGTGACGTCAAATCCCGCCGCTTTCAATTGTTCTACGAGTTCTTCCTGCGTTTCGATGGGCTGCGAAGAAATGAGCTCCAGAATTTTGTTTTGTCTGTTTGTTCTCATCATAATTTACTCCTTGGCGGCATTTACCACTCCCCATTTGTTTAATTTATGGAGCAGTTTTTCATAAAAATTATAATTTTCAAGGCGTATAAACTTTGCCTTAAACGGTGATATAACCGAATGGACTTCATCGCCGCCGTTTAGTTTGCACAATAAATTGCCGTCGCAGTAAAGCGCCGCGCGATTTGTCTCCTGCGAAAGTCTGAGAGTTATTTTTTCATCGTCGCCCACTACAATGGGGCGCGAATGCAGCGTATGCGAATTTATGGGCGTCAAAGCTATGACGCTTGCAGCGGGACTAATTATGGGTCCGCCCGCCGAAAGCGAATATGCCGTCGACCCGGTGGGAGTGCTTACAATAAAACCGTCGCAGTAATGCGAATCGATAAATTTCCCGCCCGAAAAAACATCTATCGCGATAAGCTTGCCGTATGCCCTGTTCAGCACAATATCGTTAAGCGCAAAAGCTTTTTTATTGCCGGCGCAACAAGAAAGCATACTGCGCTCTTCAATCGAATACTTCTTATATAAAACGTGTTCTATGATATTCTCGAATCCGTCGGTTTCGCTTTCCGACAAAAAACCCGTGTGTCCGCAATTGAAGCCGAAGATAGGGACGTTTGCCCTCGCACACGCAGCGGCGACTCTCAAAATTGTGCCGTCTCCGCCTATTACAAAGGCCAGATCGAATACGGACGTAAAACCCGTAAAAGTTTTTCTATGCGGAAAAAAACCGGCAATCGACTTATGGACTGCGCTTGAAACGTGTCTTTTATCAAGATATTCCAAAAGATTTTTAGTGAAATTACAATCTTTATCTTTATCTGCATTTGTATAAACGGCACAAATCATATGTATATTATACACTAATAACAAATATTATTCAACTGTTTTGACGTCGCTAATCAAGTTATTTAAACTTTCCGTCGTCAAGCCGAACCGCGAAAAACATTTGTCCTGCGAATAATATTCGAGATAGGAATTATACCCCACCAAAATCGTCTTTTTGTTTATTGTGTGATTGTTAAAATACACGGTTATTTTTTCGCCCAGGCCGCCTTTAATCATGCTGTCTTCGGCTATTATAAATTTTTCATAACGGTTTTCCGACAAAATTTCTTCGTCGAGCGGCGAGATAAAAGTCGCAAACACAATATCGGCGCCGCGCGTTTTAAGACACAGCTCCGTCAAAGAGGCGTCATGAATTATAATAACCGTCTTATTATTTTCTTTTCGTATATAATTCCATTTGAAGGGCACTACGCTCCTGTCGGTATCCGCCGGCAGTTTTACAAAACTTTTCGAAAAACGTATTGCAATAGGACCGCATACCGACAGCGAATATTCCATTATGTTTTTTAGATGTTCTCCGTCCATGGGAGAGCAAATTATCGCGCCCGGCACGGCGGTAAGCACCGACAAATCGAATATACCCTGATGCGTCACTCCGTCTCCGGGGACAAATCCGGCATGGTCTATTACGAGAGTAACGGGAAGCTTGTCGATACAAACGTCTGTAAGCCACTGATCCGCGGCACGCTGGAAAAAAGAGGAATATACCGCAAAATACGGTTTCATTCCGCCGATTGCAAGACCTGCGGCAAGATCAAGCGCATGCTGTTCGGCTATACCCGCGTCAAAAAACCTGTCGGGAAAAAGCTCGGCAAATCTACCGAGTCCTACGCCGTCCGTCATAGCTGCCGTAATGGCTGCAATATTTTTATTTTCCTGCGCCATTTGGCAAAGCTTTTCCCCGAAAACCGCAGCAAAAGTCACGCCCTTAGGCTTCTTAACGGGCGAGACGCCGTGAAACTTCTGCGGATTGTCCTCGGCATATTTGCATCCGCGTCCTTTGTGGGTAACGACATGAATAATCACCGGACGCGTTTGTCTTTTCGCCGCCGAAAAAACCTGCGTCAAAAGTTTTATGTTATGCCCGTCGAAGGGACCGTAATATTTAATACCGATGCTTTCAAACAGCGAGTTACCCGTCAGCATGCCTTTTATAGTATCTTTTGTGTTGTCGGCAATACTTAACAATTTGTCGCCGACAAAAGGTATCGCATAACAAAACTTTTTTATTATTTCCTTAAAATCGGCATATCGCGACGACATACGCATCTTTGCCAGATATTTGGACATTGCTCCTACGTTGCGCGATATCGACATTTTATTGTCATTTAAAACTATTATCAGATTTTCGCCGCCGGCACCTATATCGTTGAGCGCCTCATAGCTTACGCCCGCCGTCAACGCTCCGTCGCCTATCACAGCGATAACTTTATCGTCTTTATTTTGTCTTTTCCGGGCGCGCAGAATGCCGAGAGCCACCGACAGCGAATTGCCGCTGTGTCCGCCGCTGTATGCATCGAAAACACTTTCCGTCTTGCGCTCAAAACCGCTTATGCCGCCGTCGGTACGCAAATTTTCGAATTGTTCGGCTCTGCCGGTAATAATCTTATGCGCATACGCCTGATGTCCGGTGTCAAACAAAATTTGGTCATCGGGACAATTAAAAACATAATGGAGCGCTATGGTCAATTCAATGCAGCCCAAATTGGACGCAAGATGGCCTCCGCGTACGTTTACCGTGGAAATAATCTGTTTACGCAATTGTTCGGCGTACATATTCAATTGATTGAAAGACATTTTTTTCAGATCTTCCGGTGAATTGACCATACCAACTGACTCCGCTACTTTTTCCTCGACAACGTCTTTTGCAACAAATCGTAAAAATATCCGGTATCCTCTTCCAGTTTATTTAGAATGAGTTCCGCCTGCGCTTTACAATCGGACAGCTTTTGCGCGACATCCTCCCGCGTAGCATATGACAAAATCGAATGATATTCGTCTTTATTTTGGTCCAGAAGGTCGTCCGTAAGCTGGAATATGTATCCGTATAAATATGCAAAACGCGATAAATCGTCGACTTTTTCGGGCGAAGCTCCGCCCAGTAAGGCGCCTATCACAACCGCCGCGCAAAACAAATCGCCCGTTTTGTGTTTATAAATATAATCTATTGCCGCGGGAGAATTGAGATTATCGGCGTCTATGTCGACGCTTTGTCCTCCTATAAGCCCGCCTGCCCCTGTCAAATCGCAGAATTTCCCTAAGGCTTCGATGGCGTGACTGCTGTCTGGCGACACGGCAAGCGCGTCTGCGATAAATGAAAAAGCCAGCGTTTGCAAAGCGTCGCCGATAAGCACCGCCTGCCCCTCTCCGAAGACTTTGTGACAGGAGGGCTTTCCGCGTCTATAATCATCGTCGTCCATACAGGGCAAATCGTCATGCACGAGCGTAAAGTTGTGATAGCACTCCACTGCGGCGGCAAAATAATATACGCTTTTGTCCGGAGCGGAAAACATTTGCGCGCTATGCAGTAACATCATTGGGCGTATGCGTTTCCCTCCGTCAAAAAGGCAATACCGTATTCCCGCAGCGATTTTCTCGGGAGCGGCGGCAATTTTTTCTTCGGTTTTTTCCTTTAAAAAATTTTCAAACCGGGTGAGATTCATCGTCCTTTGCATCTCCTTCAAACAGCGCGGTCATCTGAGCCTGTAATTCTTTTATGCGTTCTTTTCCGTCGTTTAGAATTTCCAGGCATTTGCGTGTGATCTCTATACCCTGCGAATATAGTTCTATACCTTCCGAAAGCGTGGTAGAACTGTCTTCCATTTTATTTACAATTTCTTCAAGCTGTTTAACGTTATCCTCAAAAGACATAGCTATGCCTCCTTATTATTATCCACCACGGCTTTTACTTTGCCGTCGGAAAATGTCAGCGAAATATCGTCCCCCTTAGCGAGTTGAAAAGCCGAAGTTATCGTCTTTCCCTGTTTGTCCGCCACGCAGTACCCGCTGGTCAGAATTTTAATGGGGTTTAGGTATTCAAGTTTAACGGCTTTTTCCTTAAATTCGGCGTCTTTTCTTCTTGCAAGATCGCTTGCCGACGCGATATTGCGGTCTTTAAGCGAAAAAAGCAGGGACGCGGCGTTTTGGCACTTTCCGGCTGCGGCCTTTTCGAATCTTGACGCCGTCGCACGCAAATCGCTGAAACGGTTGTTTATTTCGGAAGACGCAGCAAATATTGTGCGGGACGTAAGCAACGCCAATGCGGCCGATTTTTCCTTAAGTTTTTTTGTAAGAATATTCCCCGCCTCGCGAACGCAGTCGTTAAACTTGTCTATGAGCACGCAGTTGTTGTCCGTAATTTTCTTCGCGGCGAAACTGGGAGTGCCGGCGCGGTACGACGCGCACAGGTCGCACAGCGTATAATCTGTCTCATGTCCTATAGCGCTTATTACCGGAACGTGCATCTCGCCGACGGCGGCTGCAACTTTTTCGGAATTAAAACACGACATATCCGCCGCCGAACCGCCGCCGCGCGCCAAAACAACGACGTCGTAATTTTTATCGGCTTTTTTAAGATTTTCGACAATGTCGTTTTCGGCGTCAGGGCCCTGAACACTGCTTTGAAAAACGGTAACTTTTATATATGCATGGCCGTCCGCTATTCCGGAAAGGAAGTCGTGTATTACGCTGCCATAGCCGCTGGTAATTATACAAACATTGTCTATAAAATTAGGTAAGGGCAATTTTTTGTCAAAATATCCCTTATTTCGCAGGTTTTCACGCGATTTTAAGTACTCTGCCTGGTATAATCCATCGCCCAAAATCTCTATGTTTTTTACAATGAACGAAACTCTGTTGAGTTTTTCACTATAATTTACCGAACCGAAAAAAGCGGCTTTTTGCCCTACTTTCGGCATGGACATATGCGCAAAACACACGCATTGCATTACGCAGTCGTCTTCTTTTAATGTAATAAACGTATATTTTGAATAGGATATCTGAAAAACTTCACCCGTAACCGTGATGTTCTGCAAAACCAATTCGTCTTCAAAAACATTTTTAATATAATTATTCAGTTGTTTGACAGACAAACTATTTCGCACGATAAGCCGCCTTAACCGTGTTTTCAATAAGCATAGCGACAGTCATCGGGCCCACTCCTCCGGGCACAGGCGTTATATATGACGCTACTTGCACAGCGGAAGGAAAATGAACGTCTCCGTAAAGCTTGCCGTTTTCTCTGTTCATGCCGACGTCAATAACTATTGCTCCGGGTTTAATCATATCGCCCGTAAAAAATTCTTTTTTTCCTATCGCCGCCACCAGCACGTCTGCGTCGGACGTATAGCGCGTAAGTTCTTTTGTCTTGGAATGACACACCGTCACTGTCGCGTTGCGCTTTAACAGCATCAGCGCCGCGGGCTTGCCGACAATATTGCTGCGCCCCACCACTACTGCGTGTTTACCCGTTATATCCACTCCCGTGCTGTCAATAAGACGCATTATTCCGGACGGCGTGCACGCGGCAAGACAATCGTTGCCGAGCACAAGATTGCCGGCGTTTACCGCATGAAAACCGTCCACGTCTTTTTGGGGAGAGACGTGCGACAAAACTGCTTTTTCGTCAATATTTTTCGGCAGCGGCAGCTGAACCAGAAGCCCGTCGATATTTTTGTCGGCGTTTATTTTTTCGATAAGCTCAATAATCTCGTCTTGAGACGTTTCCGCCGGCAAATTGTATTCAAAAGCAGCGATATTGCACTGCTCGCAGGCGATTTTTTTGTTGCGAACGTAAATTTCGCTTGCGGGATCGCTGCCCACCAAAATTACGGCGAGACCTATTTGTCTGCCGTATAATTGCCTGTACATAACAGCTTTTTGCGCCGCGGCGCTTTTGACCTGCGCAGCTATTTTTTTCCCGTCGATAATTTCAGCCGTCATACCCAATATCCTCGTTAATCAAAAGTCCGCCGCCGTCAAAGTCATCGGTCGGCTTCGCGCTAAGCTGCTTTTCGTTTTCGTTTTCTGTAGCGTCGGCAGCGTTCTTCTTTTTTTCTTCGTATTCTTCGATAATGTGCGGCTTGTCCTTTACGAAAGAGGCCAAAATTCCGTTGACAAAAGCCGGACTGTTGTCTGTTGAATACACCTTGGCAAGCTCGACAGCCTCGTTGATTGACACCTTATCCGGAACATCCGTTAAAAAAAGAATTTCGTAAGCCGCAATAAGCATTATGCTAAGATCTATCTTATAAATGCGATCGACGTCATAACCGCGGGCATAACGGCCGATTATTTCCGTTAAAAATTCGCGGTTTTGTCCGACACCTTGCAGCAATGTATTAAAATAATCGTTTTCATCGGCACTCATCATACGCGTCAAAACGGCACACGTAATTTTACCTGTGCCGCCGCTGACTAATTTTTCGAATATTATCTTAAAAGCGTTTTCTCTTGCGGTTCTTCTCATAAATAATCCTGTTTAAAGCGCGTTGCCGTCGTCAAAGCTAACACTTAAAATATTAACGTTGATTGCGCCCGTTTTGAGATTTGTCATGGATTCGACGCTGCGTTTGATGTTTTCCTGGACTTTAAACGCTATATCGGGACAGCTGAACCCTATTCTGATGTCTATAAACACATCGATATCCACAACGTCGCCGTTTATTTCGGCATTTACCTTTTTGCCGTGCAGACAAGCTACGCCGCAAATCTCCATTGTCGCAAGGGAAATTATCGAAAGTATTACTTTTTTGCTGTAACTGACGCTGCCGGAATATTTAGCATGATATTTATTTCCCTGCGACATAACTGCACCTCCATAAAAGTTTACAAGGTAATTATATCATACTTTTTCCAAAATGACAAACCTTTTATTCTTATTCTACCGGAATTATTCTCACATAATTTGCCGTAGTGCCCGTTTGCGTTGTAACGGCGTCCAAAATTTTCGCCACTTCCTCGGTCGTAAGCTCCTTTGCCTTTACCATAATGTTGTAGTAGTCGCTGGATGCGGATATCACAACATCGTCAAACCCCATGGATTTTATTATGCCTTCCAAGGATAATTCCGTTTCCATGGCGGCAGTAAGCGCCAGTTTGTTTTTCTCCGCCTCGGCAACAGCGTCTTCGCTCGACAAATCGCTTTCGATGATGGAATCAAGATACAAAATTGTCTGATTTCTTGTCGCAGTGCGATCATTTCTGTATGTAGTGAAAAAATCGCTGCTTTCGGCAGAAACCGGTTGTTTTGTGTCGGCACGGTTGTTGAGATAAATATTCAGATATCCCGTAACAACCAGCAGCGCCAGCATTCCGACAAGCACAAAGATCTTACTTTTCTTACTTAACATTTTTATAATCCTCCATTTTTTATTTATAACTGCCTTAGCAGCTGTAAATAGCTATATCGTTTATATCCGATTGCAGTAAAGTGCTTATAAGATATTTTATGTTTAGTTTTGTCGCGATAGAAGTATTTGCCGGACAAACAACGGCAACAGATACGGCTTTGGGGAACTGTTCTTTAAGGACTATAGGTCCCGACACGCCGTTTACGGTAACTATCTGCGGCGTTTTTGTCTCTCCGTTGGCATTGACGGTCGTCGTATAAGCAATAATATCCTCTCCGCCGTCCGCCCAGTTTATTATTACCTTGCAACCGTCCGAACCGGTCAAAAGCTGAACCGCTTCCGTAATGTCCAAAGTCATTTGTTCGCAATAATTATATTCGCCGTCCGCCGCCGCAGTCTGACTTTCGGCAGACGCAAACGAAAACAAACCTCCTCGTCCCGAAAAATATACAATGACCAGCAGTACAATCAAAATGAAAACAATGACCAGCTCTTTTCGTTTTATCTTTGAAAAAGACGCTTTGATTTTGTCCATCCATTCATTCATATATTATAATCCTCTCCTGCGGAATGTCTACGACCTTCGTTACGGCTGCAATTATCTGCTTACGCTTATTTATATGCTGTTGATTTTCATCTATAACTCCGGAAGGCAATTTAATTATGACAAAATTTATTTCCATGTTCACCGAGCTGCCCGTTGCGTCCAACGCCACCGATGCTCCGTCAATTCCGATTTTTTCCAGCTCGTCGCATATTTTGTCGGTAATAATGCCGGCAAGATAATCTTTTGTATAATCGTTGTACCCGCTGTCCGTATCATAAATCTTGTCGATATCCGTCTGACTGCAGCTCGATATACTCGAAAGCATCGCGGGAACGGGCGCAACAATTACCAAAGACAAGATTATACCGGCGCATTTTTTAACGGTCTTTTCGCTCCTGCCCCCATGCGTCAAGATCTGCACCAGCGTTGAAGCAATGCCCACCAGCAACAGCGATATCAGCCAGCTTTTCCAAAATTCGCTCATAATACCGTATTCCCGCACATCATAACGGCGCCTATAAAAATAATGAGCAAGAATGCGCATCCTATAACGGCCGCGCGTAAAGTTTTTATACATCCGTCGATTTTAAAAAGAATTTTTGAGGCGCTTTTTATGCCCAGCGGTTCCGCAATAGCCGCCACAAGATTTAAACTAAGCGACGCCATAACAAGGGTAATAAAAATCGGCAGCGCTCTTAAAAAAACCAAAACCACCGCGGTTAAGCCCAAGGCGTTTTTTATAACGATACTGCCCGCAACAACATAATTAAACCCGTCCGATAAATAACCGCCGATTATCGGCACATATTTGCTAAGGGCAAACTTTCCGAGCCGCATGGAAATGTTATCGCTTATGCCGGTAAAAATACCCTGCGTCCCCAAAAAAGCGGCAAAGACAAAAAAGCCCGTGCGCATTATCCATCCCGAGACATTTTCCAAAAGCGTTCTAAGGCCGTCCAGCGGAATATCGTCGCTCAAATTGCCGGCAACGGACAAAACCAATACGGCAATTGCTATCGGGATTACAATATTTTTGACTATGCCTATAAGCGCGGCTGAAAAAACAGCGGCGGCGGGACTCAATGCCGACGCACTCGCATTAGCGCCGCTTACGGACAACAACGTCACAAAAACGGGAAAAATTGCATTGCACAAATTTTGTATATCGTCGAAATACGCCGCAGCATCGCCTATAAGAGTGTAAATCCAATACAGTATTATGACAGACATAATACTTAAACACGCAATATTTACAGCTTTTTTTGCTGAATTTGAAACATTTTTAAATTCTATCCCTGATGTAAGCGACCACACAATACACATTGCGACCAAAAGTGAAATAATGCCTATCATGTTTTTTGCCTGTCCGACGGAAGAAAAAATAATCTGAAAAACGACATTCAAATCGAATTTTCTCTCTCCGCTTATTATATCTTTAATATATTCGCCTGCGCTCACTCCTATAATATCGCCGTATTTATCGGACAGCGAATCGAAATAAGCATCCAGCTGAGACAGATCGAGATTATCAATAAGCTCTTCGATATTCATGCCATCTTCTTGCTCATTACCGGCGTTTGCAACCAGCCGACCGGAAGAAAACACCAGCGCCGAAAGTATTAAAATGATTATTATCAATTTTTTTGACATTTTACAGAATCTCGCTTATTATACTAAGAATTCGCCTTATTATCGGCAGAATCTGCACGATAATCATTATCCTTACTGCCAGCGCGACTTTGTCCGAAAGCGACTTTTGTCCGCAGTCTTCTATTACCGAACACGCCAAATCGCCCAAAAAACCGATAGCCACTATCTTTATAACCGACTTAACGGGCTCAACCACATTGGAGTGCGCGCCAAAAAAGCCTTTAAGCTGCTCGCCTACCCCCGTCAGCACATCGGCCACCATCATGACGACGATAATTCCCGCGGCAATTCCTATAATGACAGAGATATCGCTGCGTATTTCGCGTATCGAAAAAGCGCAAAAAGCCGCAATAACCGCAAATAGAATTATTTTAAGTACGGGCATACCGAATAAAACAGTCCGTAAATCTCTTTAAGACCGTCAAAAAGCTGCATAATAAGATTTATTATCATGAACAATACGATAATAAGTCCCGCCAAAGTCGCAAGCGTTGCTATTTCATCTTTATCCGACTTTTTTAGCACCTGGCTGACAATCGCCGTAATAAGTCCCACTCCCGCAATTTTAAAAATTATGCTAATATCCATACCCACACCTCACATCAGCATTATTCCCGCCGCCAGTCCCAAAAGCGTAAAAACTTTAAGCAGCATCATACCTTTGTTCTTTTCTTCCTGCACGCTGTTTTTTAAACATTCGGCAAAATCGTTCTGGTATGATTTAAGGGCTTCTTTCTGCGTAAATATATCCACCGTTCCCATGTTCTTAAAAAAATTTTCCACTATTGCGCTGTTTTTTTTCATTGCGTCGCAGGTTATGCTGAAGCTGCCGCCGTTTGACATATAATTGGAAAAATTTTCCAGTTGCTCGGCAAATATTTTATTGGTTTTTTGTTTGTACGACAATACGACGTCAGATAGTTTTTCCTGCTTAAAAGACAGATTGTTTGAAAGCGTGCTTACAAAATCCGTCAGCGCCGAATAATAAAGACGCCTGTCCCGATAGGACGAATAAAAGTATTTTCCGATAAAAAAGCCTATCGCAGTTGTAATTGCTATTGTAAAAATTATCCTGGTCATTTTATTCTCCCGAATTCCCTGTCATAAACGCCGGCCACCTTGCCTATTTCCTTAGCGGATAAAAAAATATATCTTTCTATGCATTTTGATGACAATAAGAGTTTTAAAAAAGGTTTTGTCTTAAACTCCTCCGGCGAATGAGCATGCGCCGACGCCAATACGCGTACGCCGCCGCCCATTGCCATAAGCACAGCCAAAGCATCCTCCTCGCTCATTATTTCGTCGGTAACAATGACATCGGGCGCCATTGTTCTTATGCCGTAAGAAAAAGCAAAGTCTTTACTGCCGAAAGTAATTACGTCGCAGTTGTCTCCGGTTTTGTAATAAGCCATGCCGCCGTTTACAGCACAGATTTCGTTGCGTTCGTCGACAACGAGTACATTAAGATTCTGCCGCGATATTTTTCTCGTCAGGTCTCTTAACATCGTAGTCTTACCTTTGCCGGGGGGCGCTATAATCAGCGTATTTCTTACCGCACCCAAGGAATAAACATATCCAAACACTTCCGACGAACAGTTTTCGGCGTCATGGGGAATGCGAATATTTAGCGAACTAAAATTTTTAACGGTTTTTACGCCGTTGTTTTCCCTGACGATTTCACCGCAAAGGCCTATGCGTATCCCCCTTTCCACGGCAATATACCCTTGAACTATTTGATTGTTGACGGAATACAGCGAATAATCGCATGCCTTTGTAACAATTTTATTGCAGGTGCCTCTTGCTGCAATCAGAGGTTTTGCCCCGTCAAACAATTCGATATATCTTCCCGAGCAGTTTATCTTTACCGGTTTATCGTCGCGAATACGAATCTCATAAATATGCTTTTCGTCATATTTATTAAGCGCTGCGGTTATATCCTCTGATAAAAGCGATTCCAGCATATGCCACCCCGAAATTTATTTCAATATAAAATATTCACGGCTTGTACAAAATATGTCGTCGCAACATTATAAGGTTTTTAAAACAAAAAAAGAAACCGGTAATTCGGTTTCTTTTCGTCCGGGCGTAAGAAGCCCGTTTTATGGTCGAGGTGACGAGACTCGAACTCACGACCTCATGGTCCCGAACCATGCGCGCTACCAACTGCGCTACACCTCGATTTTGCATTGCTAATTTATTGTATACCAAAATGGCGCAAATTGCAACAAAATTAACGCCGTTTTAAAAAATATTTTATCCTTTTTATATATAACGCCGCAAAGACGCCCTATAATATTTTAAATAAAACCCAACGATATAAGCAGTGCCCTGTCCACTTCGTCCATTTTCTTGTCTTCCAGCTTGCCAATTCTTTCTTTAAGACGCATTTTGTCCAAAGTTCGAAGCTGTTCCAACAACGCTACCGAAGCTTTTTTCAAGCCGTATTTTTCGGCGGACAGTTCGATATGCGTCGGCAGCTTTGCCTTGTTAAGACGGCTTGTAACCGCGCACGCGATGACCGTAGGCGAATATTTGTTGCCGATGTCGTTTTGTATTATTAAAACAGGGCGCACTCCGCCTTGTTCGCTGCCAAGAACGGGACTTAAATCCGCATAATATAATTCGCCACGCTTTATGTCCATCTTCGGTATCCCTTAAAGATTTGCCCAGTCGAGATTTTCTCCTGCGCTTTCTTCATATCCTTTAATAATATCTTCCAATATCATTGTATGTGAGACCGGCACAAATTTTTCCACCAAGATGGCCACTACTTTTTCTATCGGCAAATTTTTAAATTCCGCATATTTAGTTAGCATGTTATACGTTCCGTCCTTTAGCGTTACTTGAATTTTCTTCATAAATATTCCCCTTTACCGACAAACGGCATACCGATATTGTGGGCATAATTTTGTCAAAATATGTAAAATTACGTCGTAAAATAAAAAACTCCGGATTTTATCAACCCGGAGCCGCAAATTTCTTGTTATTTACGCCAAATCTTCTATTATTAAATTTTTAACCAGTCCGTCGTATTCGCAAAAACCGTAATTTTCTATTTGCCCGATAATATCGCCGGACAAAACGCTTATATCGCTATGCAAGCTTTCGGCTGCCCTTTCCGCGGCAATTCCCATATAATAACACGCCGACACTGCAGCGCGTAAAGGCTCGTTGCTTACGGAAAATGCCGCAATAGCGCCGCTGAGCATATCGCCGCTGCCACCCTTTGCCTGTGCGGGCGAACCTGTGACATTGACAAATACTCTGTCGCCGTCCGTAATTATGGTGCGGGCGGATTTTAATACCAATACACAGCCGGCCTCTTTAGCGAATTTTTTTACGGCTTCTATATTATAGGGTTGCAGCGTCGGCGCCAAGCGTTTGAATTCGCCTATATGCGGAGTAATTATCAGACGGCAAAAGTGGCTTTGCAAAATCTTTGGCTGCGTTGCCACACAGTTAAGGGCGTCGGCATCCAAAATAAGCGTCTTATCATAGTGTTCCAAGAAATATCTTATCATTTGCGGCAGTTCGGGATTTTTTCCCATACCGGGGCCCAAAACTATGACATCGCTCCACAAAGCTATGGCAGAAAAAATGCTCTCGTCAAAGGACACATATCCGTCCTTTTCCGGCAGAAAAAAAAGCGTTTGTTCGGTAACTCTCGCCTTATAAGCGCATTTTTCCCACTCTCCGACGCACAGCCTTACCAGTCCGGCCCCGCACCTCGACGCCGCCGCGGCGGTATAATATGCCATTAGCGGAGCGCCCGGCATTGTGTCGCTTCCGCCGATTATCGATACTTTTCCGTTATCGCCTTTGTGCGACGAAAGCAGCTTTTTGGCGGGCCTTACGTATTCGGCATCAGCTATAAAGGCACAAGGCTTAACGGCTGGCGGAATATTCACCACTTCCACTCTTCCGATATAGTCCGGCGCGCGGCCAAAAATCAGCCCGATAAAAATCCCTCCGAGCGCCAACGTAAGGCTGCTTTTTACGGCATTTGGATTTATGCCGCCCGTAGCTGCGTCCACCCCGTAAGGAGCACAAAGCGAGATTATTTCAGCTGCTTTGTTGCCTGCAAAACAATTAAAATCATGTTGACGTGATGAACAGCCGTACGTTGCGTCAATCAAATAATCGCACTCCGAATAAAAAGTCTTGTCGTTTACAAACGCAGCGTCGGCATTACCCGCTTGCGCAGCGGACAAAGCCGCTTTATCGGAAGACAAAAAAGCAACTTTGACATCGCAACCGTTTTTTTGCATTATTCCGACAAGATACGCAGCCACGCCTCCCGTTATGCCGTCACCTGCAACAACCGCCGTCTTTTTAGCGGTAATTTGTAATTTTACAAGCTTTTCATATGTTTTCTCAGCGGCAGTACGGCAAAACTCGTCTATATCGCCGGTATTTGCCGCCTTAATAAAATCATCGGGCGATATTATTTTAATCATCGGCATCCTCTCCCGTCACTTCGTAAATAACCGAATACGTAAACCCTTTTGAATATAAGTAACGCCTTAATTTTACTATATCGCAATCTTTGTGACTGCGTTTATACTTTTCCGCCGCCGCTTGCGCCGCATCAGTCTGATCGGTAAGCGCGCTTAATTTTTCGTCGAGCACATTTTTGTCAATGCCCTTGTTTAACAAATCTACTCGCAGTCTGTTGATTCCCCTTTCGTTTTTATAAACCGATATATATGTGTCAACGTATTTACCGTCGTCCAAATATCCGTAGCCTATCAGCTTATCTAATGTATCGGCAATTACGCCGTCGGTAAAGCTTTTGTTTTTCAAATAGTTTTGTATTTCGCGGCGCGTTTTTAGCCCCCTTGACAAAAGCGCAATACATTTGTCAAACGCTTCGGCACATTCGCTTTCGTGAACGCATTGCAAAATGTCCTTTTCATCTATTACGGCGCCCGTTTTAAGACCGTTCTTTAGCGCGACAATACTTTGCATACCTGTCAAAAACTGTCCGTCCACATATATGCTTACCCTGTTTTTGTTGCGCTTTTGAGCCTTTATTTCAGTTATTGTACCCATGACGATATTATAGCACCAATTAAAAGAAATTTCAAGCAAAGCCGTGCATTATGTATATTTTTGCTCTTTTTGCCAATAATCTAAGTAGATTTAATCGGAGGTAAATCTTATATGGCAAAAATGACGACAAAAACTTTGCAAGAACTGTCCGAGCTGCTTGGCAGCGAAGAACTTGCATACAAAAAGTGCTGCGCATACGTCGACGAGTGTTGCGATCCTACGCTCAAAACAAAACTCGGCAAGTATGCCAACAACCACAAAGCGCGTTATATCGCACTTTACAACTATCTCAACGCCAACGAATAAGGAGGAAAAAATGGCCACGAAAAAAACTACGCAAAAGCCCGCTAAGACGCAAAAAAGCACGAAAAAGAGTCCGACCGCATGCTGTAATCACAACACCGAAGCCGCCCGCGACAACTGCAAATTAAATGATTACGATATAATTTCGGACGTATTGGGCAGTCATAAAAACCTTATAAAATTATACGGCACCGCTCTTTGCGAGACCGACAGCGAAAATCTGCGCAAAATAATCAACACGCAAATGACGGAATGCGCTGTAGATCAATACGACGCTTTCAGATATATGAATGAAAGAGGTATGTATAAAGTTGAGCCGGCACCCGTACAAAAGGTAAAAAGCGCAAAAGTAAAATTCGGAAAGAATATCGAACAATTCGGCAATAACGCTTCGAAACTTAAATAAAAAACAAAGAGTATTATGTCAGACATAGTACTCTTTGTTTTTTATTATTGATTTATTTTTGCCATTTTATCGACTTTTTTCGCTATCTTATTTTAATCTCATTATCCTTTGTCAAGACCAGATAAGTGCTCGGCCTATTCCAAACGGTATTATGCCCCTCATACGACGAGTCGCTTTCAAAGCTGCCGTTTGCCCCATATATTGTAAAGTATATGTCCGCGTCGGCGTCCACTTTTGCGTCGGGCGACAAAATTGTAAGGGCAGAATAAGGTATAAACAGCGAAATTTCGTTTACTCCTTTGTTTTGCGCGCTTGAAGGATAGGTTTTACGGGTAAACAGCAGTTGACTGTATGCGGCAATATTTACGTATCCTCTTGTATTTGCCTTATAGTATCCTTGATACTGTATATCGCCGTTTTGAAATTTAAACATGAAATTGGAGGGCATAAAACCTGTCGCCGTTCCATCCGTATCCAGCATAAGGAATATCTTGTCTCCCTTGTTTGATACGTCAGTTCTCGCCTTAAAATATATACCTTTATCGTCGCGCTTGATATAGGCCTCGTATTTAGTGCCGTCTCTGTTGGTCGTAATATCGGAATAACGGTTGTAGCCCGTAATGTTTGCGAATACGTTCTCGGCGTCCGTGGGCGGCAATTGCCGGACATACCAACCGTTGTCATATTTAAGCGGCAGTTTGCCGAATACTATTGTTTCCTTATTGCCCATAGTAGCCGTATAATAGATTTCGTTATTGTACAATTCAAACGTCGGATATTGGAATGTGGTGGGCGAATAAACCGTTACGACATCGGTCCACTGTTCGGCATCGGACGAAGTCATAAACCTCATGCAGGAGCGCGAATTATCGGCCCAGCTCATAAAATATTGTCCGTAAAAATTATCCAATGTCGGTTTGGTGGCCGATCCGGTAAAAGCTACGTCGCCTACTGCCGGCTGCGACCACTTCACACCGTCGTCGCTGTACGAAAACATGTACGAATCGCTTCTTTCGTCGCGCAATATAGACATCCATGTCCCGTCATTTTTGCACATTATGGCGGATTCGGTGGTTTTTATCGCCGTTGTGCCCTCTCCTATATGCCCGATGACTTCTACGCAATCCAAGCTGTCGTTAAACTTTGCCAACGCATTCTGACCGTTTGCAAAATTGTTAAGCGTAATGTATTTGACGCCGTCATAGTCAAAAATATCAAACAGATATGCAGAGTGCGATTCGGGATAACATGCGTTGCCCGCCGCTTGCGTAAGTTTGACATATTCTGTCGGCGTAAAATCGACTTTCCCCTGAGGAGTCATGAGCTGCAACTTGTAAATATTGTTATCAAACTTGCCGGAAGTGATATCGTAATCAATATAATATGTATGCGACTCCCGGTTACCGGGATCTTCGCTGGAAAAATACACTCTCATCGTCGCGTCGTCTTTTTGAACAATGCGCGGCACAAAAGTACATCCCTTCGGAAGCGTGTCATTGTCGTATTGCTGCAAGCTCTTGGAAAACTTCACGATTTTTTCCACTTTATTCGTCTGTATATCCACAATGGTCATAGCGCAATAAATATAGTCCCACGAGCTGTTTTCGCCCGCCTGGACATCGTTTGCCTCATATACGATATACGCTTTATCGTCCGCGATGACAAACTGAGCGTCATGCGCGCCTTTTACGTTTGGCCCGGTAACGGTAACAGCGTTTTCAAGCGCCCGGTTGCCGGCCGCAACGGGCGAATAGTTTGCTGTCTCGTTTAGCTTCTTTACTTCTATCATGTTCATATCATTGTTCTCCTCGTAAGCGCGCGGGATTTCAAAATCGTATTCTTTTCCGTCGGAAAGCGTAACGGTATAAACGTAAGCGTCTGAAGTTTGTCCCGTCATTTCTATTTTAGTAATAACGGGGGCGTCTTTTCCGGGCTGGCCTTCTTTTCCCGAATCGCCTTTAAGCGACTCCAACCACTCTGTTTCATTGCCTATAAAGCCGTTTTCGACAGCAATATCAAAAGCCGATTTTCCGTCGCTGCCGTTAGTCACGTCAAAGAAAAAAGATTCCCCGTCCGAATACTTAATCTCGTATTTGTCCGTAGACCCGCTGCTGCCGACTTTTTCTATCGACAAGATTTGCGGCGGCGCGGGCGTAGAATTACAAGCGAAAAAGCCAAACGCCATGACTATACAAACAATTGACAAAATAATTCTTTTCATCATTTCACCTCTTATATTTTTATATATTCATGATATAAGAAATAAAACAGATTGTCAATATATTTTTTGTATATGGCTATAGTAAATATAGTGGCATAAATTATCTATATCAGTCTATCTGATGTAATATGTCATTACAATATCGACGGGATAATCTCCGCAGCTTTTCCCGAAAATATTGATACCTCCCACATATTCGGCGTCTTCGGGCACAACAACGGCTAATCGTATTTTGCCGTATGGCGACAGCGTTTTTATAATATCGAATATATTTCGCTCTCCGCTTAAAACGCCGTTAAAATACGTTCCCGTCTCGTCAATTTTAATGTTTACAAGCATGCCGTACTGCGTAGCATTGTACGGAAAAGCATCGGCATTGAGTTTTCCCCGTCTATCTCCGTAATCGCCATAACTTAAATAAGATCCTATTTTGACGTCATTGACATAAAAGTCTATGTTGCTCTTCCAGTCGTTTTTATAAAACGGAGCTTCCGAGCAAATCTCCATCGTAAATTCGAGCATAAAAATCTCGTCTTCTTCCGCTTTGTTTACGGGAAAATCGTATATTACATATCCGGAGCGGGAAAACCAGACAAGTACGGCTTACGTGTGATACGGCATAAATATTTCCGAAGATTTTGCGATGGACAAATCGGGCTTTAGATATCGCACTATGTCGTTGCTTTTAATGTCCACATAATGTCCTACCGGCATATTGACGCTAAAGGCCTAATTGGTCGATGCCGCGCAATTCAAAAGTAATTTTTGTGGCATGCGCCGGGAATACGATTTGGGCAAAACCTTTTTTGCTGGGCTCATATTCCACTATAACCAAGCCGGCTTTTTTTAATATGTCAACGTGGAAAAGCAAATTGGAATTGGAAATATTAAGCCTTTTTCTCAGTTCGCTTATCCTTACGGGCCCCGACGCCACTTCTTTCAGCAGCGCAAGCCGCGGCGTACTCACAAGCGCTCTGAAAATATTTTCTATCTGCTCATAATCGTTTTCGTCGTCAACGGAAAATGCCAGTTGCTTTGTGCACGCATCGTCAACGGGAATTTTATCGTTATCACCCACCTGTTTTATCCCGGAACTTTTAGCCTTTAAGTCTTTTAATTCTGCTGTCGACGTCGTTTTTAAAAGAATCGATATATCCGTCTATAAAATCTATTACGTCTCCGCCGCTTATCAGCGGTGTCATGTCTATTGCGTAATTCGCACGTTCGGCCGTATCGGTGGAATGGCTGGCATAATATGTGGCGTTTGCGAGTCTTCTGCCGTCGCAGGCAAGGTCGTATCTTTTTCCGCCTTGTATTTGGCTGTCAAATACCGACGCAAGACTCATGGCTATATTTGGATGACCGCTTACGTCCAAAAAAAGTTTTTCGTCGTCATTGACCCAATCAAGATCGCGCCACACTTCACACCCCAACAATTTTTTGGGGCGAAGCTCTACCGGCAATTGCCTTATCGCCGCTATAACGCGCAGCGCAACTGCACAATGTGTGTCGTGTTTATCGGCGGGATTGTGCGTATAAATGATTTCGGGCTTGTTTTCCGCAATAATTTCGGCTATTTTATCGACTACTTCTCTGTCGCCTTGCTTTACTTCCGAAGAAGTATATCCAAGACAATACATTACGCCGTATTCTCCTATCACCGCGGCTTTTTTTTGTTCGACTAAACGAACGCTTTTCATCTGCTCATCTGTATAAGAAGCATATAAACCGCTTCTTGGACTGCCGGCCCCGTCGGTGACCACCACCCCGCCGAACCATTTGTCGTTTTTGCCGAAACATTGCAAAATACCGTGATATGCCATGAATTCTATGTCGTCGTAATGCGCGGCAAAACACATATGAGTAATAGATTTTTCTTCTCCCTGCGGCAAGAACCTGCAACTAAAATTTTTCGTCGACATATTGTACCCCTTTCCGTAATTTAGTGATTTAATTATAATTCTTTTTTTGCTTGTTGTCAATTGCTTACAAAAAGTATCGCGGCTTATTTTATATCGGCTGTAAGACGGTTTTTGTTTGCGAATTATTATCAAAAGTTGTATAATATATACATGAAAAATTTTGTCAAGACGCTTATAAAGCCCATAATCAGCGTCACGGCCTTTTACACCGTGCATTACTTTAATTACGGGCGTCAATTTTGTTTTGAAGGCGAAAAACACGACTTCTGGGAACTTGTGTACGTAGACCGCGGATGCATTACAATCACCGCCGACAACAAGCAATTTGAGCTGTATAAAGGTCAGGCATACTTTCACAAACCCAATCAATTCCACTCGATAAAAACTGTCGGCTATGCCAGCTCCGTAATAGTGAGTTTTTCGCTAAAAGGCGAAACCGACTACTTTTGCGACAGAAAAGTCGAACTTTCCGGCGCGCAGCAGATAATACTCCTTAATATTCTGTCCGAATTTTCGCAGGCATGCACCAATGCCCCCGACGAAATTTATATGCGGCAATTGCATTTTCGACCCGATGCTCCCAAAGGGTCCGTTCAGATGATGCGATGTTATCTTGAATGTCTTCTCATCTCGCTCATGCGCGGCAAAAAGGCCGATAATCCCGTCATTAAAGCAAAAACCGACGCCGAGCTTACCCTGCAAATTAAAAGTCTTTTGGCGGAAAAGATATACTCTTCCGTCACTTTGGACGAGCTTAGCAAAAAACTGTATTTCAGTAAAACGTATCTGTGTTCGCGCTTTAAAGCGGATACGGGAATGTCGGTCATCGCCTACTTCAACAACATTAAAACCGACGAAGCAAAACGGCTCATCGCGTCATCTCAATATACCATTTCGCAGGTCGCGTCGGTTTTGGGCTTTGGATCGGTACAGTACTTTACCCGCATATTTAAAAAAATCACACATTTTACTCCGACCGAGTGGGCAAAAAGCGTTAAAACGGACAATCTTTTACATTAAATGCCTAATCGGTTGACGAAAACGCGTAAAATTACTATAATTAAACAGTAACGTAACGGAGATTTTATATATGGATTACAAAGCTATTGAAAAAAAATGGAATGAAATATGGGAAAAAGAAAAAGTCAACTATTTCAAGCATGACAACAAAAAGAAAAAGTATTACATGCTGGAGATGTTTTCATATCCTTCCGGCGCCAACCTTCATCTCGGGCACTGGTATAATTACGGGCTATCCGACTCCCATGCTCGATACAAACGCATGAAGGGCTACGACGTTTTTCAGCCCATGGGATTTGATTCGTTTGGTCTGCCCGCCGAAAATTACGCCATAAAGACGGGTATTCATCCGCTGGACAGTACGATGAAAAACATCGCCACCATGGAACGTCAATTAAAGGACATGGGTGCCATGTTCGATTGGAGTGCCGAGTTGTACACTTCCTCTCCCGAGTACTACAAGTGGACGCAATGGCTGTTTATTCAGCTTTATAAACACAATCTTGCCTATCAAAAGCTGTCGCCTGTCAATTGGTGCCCTTCCTGCAACACCGTTATTGCCAACGAACAGGTTGTTGACGGCAAATGCGAACGCTGCGGCACCGAAATCGAACGCAAAGAAATGACCCAGTGGTTTTTGCGCATAACCAATTATGCCGAACAGCTTCTCTCCGGACTTGACAAGCTGGATTGGCCCGAAAAAACAAAAATAATGCAAAAAAACTGGATAGGTAAATCGCTGGGCGGCGAAATAGAATTTGCTCTCGAAAACGGCGATAAATTCAATGTGTTTACCACGCGCGCCGACACGCTTTTCGGCGTTTCGTATGTCGTGCTCGCACCCGAACTGCCGCTGGTAGATAAAATCGTAACGCCCCAGTACAGAGACGCCGTAAACGCTTATAAGTCCGCCACTTCCAAAACCAGCGAGATTGAACGTCTTTCCACCGCAAAGGAAAAAACCGGCGTATTTACCGGCGCATACTGCCTCCACCCCCTTACCGGCGAACGCATCCCCGTTTGGATAGGCGATTATGTGCTGTCGACCTACGGAACGGGCGCCGTTATGGGCGTTCCCGCGCACGACGCACGCGACTATATCTTCGCGCAAAAGCACAATCTTGCAATAAAACGCGTCATTTCTTCCGCCGATGGGAAAAACGACGATTTGCCCTTCTGTGATTACGGAATATGCGTAAACAGCGGCGAATTTGACGGAATGTCGTCGAGCGACGCAAAAAAAGCCATACTGGAAAAGTTGGCGTCGTTGTCACGCGGCGGAGAAAAGGTTAATTACAGACTGCGCGACTGGTCGGTTTCGAGACAGCGCTATTGGGGAGCACCCATTCCCATAATACACTGCCCGCACTGCGGCGCGGTCCCCGTACCCGAAGACCAACTGCCCGTAAAACTTCCGTATGACGTCAAATTCTCCCCGGACGGAAAATCGCCGCTTGGCAGCTGCAAAGAATTTATGTCGGTCAAATGCCCGGTTTGCGGCGCTGCGGCACAACGTGATCCGGATACTCTGGATACATTTGTATGTTCCAGCTGGTATTACCTGCGTTATCCCGACAATAAAAACGACAAACAGCCTTTTGATAAAAGCATAATAGATAAAATGCTGCCCGTCGATAAATATGTCGGCGGACCCGAGCACGCATGCAGTCACCTATTATATTCACGCTTTGTAACAAAAGCCCTTAAAGACATGGGATATATAGATTTTGACGAACCGTTCATTTCGCTTATTCATCAAGGCGTAATACTGGGCCCGGACGGCACTCGTATGAGCAAAACAAAGGGCAACATAATAAATCCCGATAAATATATAGACATTTACGGTTCCGATATACTGCGCCTTTACCTTATGTTCGGATTTTCATATATGGAAGGCGGTCCGTGGAACGAAGACGGACTTAAATCTATTGCGCGTTTCGTCGAGAGATTGGAGCGGGCAATCTTAAAAAGCAAAAACTATACCGTTAATACTGTTAACGCAGCCGCCGAAAAAGAACTTGACTATGCCCTTAATTACGCAATAAAGACAATATCATCGGACCTCGATCATTTTTCATTCAACACCGCCGTTGCCAGACTTATGGAGCTGATTAACGCAATGTATAAGGCGGACGGCTGCGTGTCGGAAAAACAATATTTTAATACTGCCGTTACGGTCATCAAGCTAATCGCGCCCATGATGCCGCATATCTCCGAAGAATTGTACCACGAATTCGGCTTTGAAGGTTTTGTAGTGGACTGCGAATATCCTGTTTGCGACGAGTCGAAACTTATAAAAGAAGAAATCGAAATAGCCGTTCAAATCAACAGCCGCGTAAAATCAAAGATTGTCGTTCCCGTTAACGCAACTCAGGCGGAAGTACAGGAAATAGTCCTTAAAGACGCTAAGGTTATTGATTTATTGGAAGGAAAAACGCCTAAAAAAATCATTGTTATTTTAGGTCGTCTTGTCAACATCGTCGTCTGACGTTATATAAAACGCTATTAAAAAAAGCAGCTTATCTTATGACAAGCTGCTTTTTTATTTAACCGCAATGGGCTAAATGTCGATTATTTCTTTCTGCGCAATACAAAAGCCATTGCTAAAAGCGCCGATAAAGTCATCGCAATAGCGCTGCCGTCCAAAGCTTTGCTACTGCAATTAGCGCAACCCGATGAGTCACCCGAAGTAGTTCCGCCGGGAAGTTTGTCAACAGGCTCCGTCTTGGTCGCGCCGCAAACAGTGCAAGTGTAGGTTTTGACGCCTTCCGAATCCGTTGTGGGCTGTGTAGTGATGACGCCTTCGTCCCACGTGTGACCCAGCGCCTCGGTTTCGTTGCCGACATAGCTGTCTCCGCAGACTGTGCATGTATAAGTCGTATATCCGCCTTCCGTACATGTCGGCTGTGTTACTACGCTTTCATAACTGTGTTCTGTCACGGGAATGGTTTGCGTTTCAACATCACCGCATACTTCGCATACGCGCTGTTGCTCGCCTTCCTTCTGACACGTGGCGGGTTTTACCACCGTCCATGCGCCGTAGCTGTGTTCCGTCACTGGAATGGTTTCGGTCTTAAGTACCGTTCCGCACACCTCGCATTCGATATGGCGTTCGCCGGTCTCGGTGCATGTTGCCTCTTTATCCACAATCCAGTTGCTTTCCGTATGACCCAAAGCGTCCTCATAATCGTCTTTATAATTATCGCCGCAGTTTATGCAGTAATAATCGGTATATCCCTGCTCTGTGCATGTGGGCGGTATAATCTCCTCATCGTAATCGTGACCGGTAGCCTCGGTTTCGTTGTCGGTATAGGAGTCTCCGCACCACCTGCAGGTGTGAACGGTATAGCCGCCTTCCGTACATGTGGGCGGTACGACTTGGTCTTCGTACGAGTGATCGGTTTTTTCGATCTTCTCATCATAACTGTCGCCGCATATTACGCATTCATAGTGCATCAGTCCTTCCTTCTGGCAGGTGGCTTCCTCTAAAACGGTGACTTTATAGTTATGCGAACTCGTGGTTGCCGGCAGGACATTTCCCGCCGCCACAAACGATACGCCGTTGCCGTTGCGAGCTGTTGTCAAAACATCGACGCGAAGCGTCTGGTTTACGGCCGAAGTCAGGTTGACGGTAAGCTTCTTAAATTGCGCGTCTGCGCCGGCGTTGAAAGATTCGCGAACCACAATGTTTCCGTTGACGTCGGTAACTATCACTACAGCAGTTGCGTTCCATGTGCCCATATAAAGCGTAAGGGTAATTTCGTCCTTGGCTTTTAGCATGACGTCGACATGTATGCCGTTTTTGCCGGCAGTAAGACCGTCTATCTGCGCTCCGTTTACTTTAAGGTCGTTGTACTGCTTCACGCCGGAATTATTGATATCCGCGCCGCTGACCGTGCCGAAGTATTCGCCGTTAAGCTTATTAAGAGAAGAGCCGAAGGTAAACCAGTCTTTTACGCCTTCCTTAGCAAGCTCGTCGCCGCCGCTATAATCTTGCATCGTATAGTTGGAGCACATAGTGGGCTGTCTGTCGATATCGGCCACATCGCTGCCCACCGCTACCGCCACGAGAGCGACGTTTGTGCCTTCCTTTTCGAAGACATTGCACAACTCAAGGTCAAAGGTTTTTTCCTGTCCGTAAGTATTTACGCGAATTTCGACATATCTGCCGTATCCGCGGCCCGCGTCATCGGCACAGTAAATGACAATGTCCTGATAAACTATTTCGCCGCCGTCCTTTATAGTAAGCAGACCGCCGTTGTGCCACGAGCTGAGATACAGACGTATATAGTCGGTATCGCCGTTTACCTTGACGGAAGTATATTCAACGCCCTCAAACAAAGCCGTCGACCAAGTGGTAATATCCGCCGCGCCGGGGTTACCCTGTCTTATGCCGTCACTGAAATACAAATATGCTTTGTAATCCCAGAACGGCCTCAATGTCGCTCCAGGCGAAAGGGTCACCTCGCTGATGAGTCTGTCGGATTCGGGCAAATTCTTTCTCGCCGGGAATTTACCGGGATTATCATTGCCCTCGTTGAAATAATACCAGTCCTGATTGCCAGAAACCGTAAGATCCACCGCTGAATCGAGTTCCATCATGTTTACGTTAAGATCGTAATCTCTTTCGACATACGGCTGGATCGCAACACCGGAGTATACGGCATTTCCGAAGCCGGGTTCATTTTCGTAGTGCAGTTTATATTCGGTGGGAACGTCCACGTCATAGGAGATCTGTATGTCGCGATAGAAATTGGTGCCGGTGTTGCCGGTAGTAATCGAACGCGAAATTCCGTCGGGATCGGTTACGGTAAGAACCACCTGAGATTTATAGCCGCCGATAAAGACGTGTATTATGCCCTTGCCGCTGACGGTTACGTTTTGATCAAAACAGCCTGCAGTCGTATATATCGTACTGCGAATAAGCGAATCTTCTCCGTCGACTTTTACAGGTATGTTGTCGAGCACCGGGCGCATAACTACGCCGTTATCGGTATAAACAAGCTGCCCTATACCGGAATTTTCCACTCCCGGCTTTTTATATTCTTTGCATGTACCTGTGTCCCAGTTGTTGTCGGTGTGCTTATAAAATGCGTAATCGCTGTAAACAGGCGAGGTAAAGTCTATGCCGTGCGTACGGTCAATTTCCTTTTCCGTAAGACTAAACGTCGTCTCGTCGCCTTTTATCGCGATACCCGACCAGTAAATCTCGCCGCTGTCGGCAGAATACGTTATGGTATAAGTCGTTTCGCCGCTGTAAAGACAATTGACATCTATCGCTCTAAGGTACTTTTCTTGCGAACTTATATTCATAGTCTGAGTGTTGCCAAAATTATCCGATATGTTAAGCGTACCTGTAGAGTTGTTGCCGCCGAGATAAATACGGAACGCTCCTGTCGACTCCGTCGTGACCGTAGCCGTAAATTTACCGCCGTTGACGGTAGAGACTGCCTTTGACAGATAACCGTCTTCGCCTTTTAACTTAAATTTGTAAGCGTCGGCGGGATTTTTAAGCTGTCCGCCGCTAAACTGCAGCTGACCGATCGGGGACTTAACGGCAGATAAAGATCTGGTAAGATTAATTACATTGTCATCATAGGTGGCAATTGCATAATCAAACACACCTCTGCCGCTCAAATCGACGTCTTCGCTTTCCAATCCCACGGCGTCCAAATCAAACGAATCGACTTCGGGATCGGCGGGTCTGTCTACTCTGTCTTCGCTTGCAAACTTAACGGATATGACGTGACCTTGACTGATTGCCGACGTGAAAGTAAACTCGTACACATCGTCGTCAGGCGCCGCGCCGTTATAGCTGAAGGGAACGGCTCTGTAATCGCGCTGTATAAATTCGGCGTCCACAGGCTTGCCGTCAAGAAGAATTTCGGTGGGAACGCCCCATCCGTTGGGAGCATGCAGTCTTATCTTCCACGTTCTGTCCGTAAAGGCGCGTTCTCCTTTAAATGATCCCTTTGCCGCGTCGATATAGAGTTCGATAGTGCCGTTTTCGGCGTTATATCTCGTACCGTAAGTAGTTTCGCGGTATTGTCCGTCCTGATAGGCAATGGTGGTCGTGTCATCCTCGTACAAAATCGACCGGGAAGATGCCTTTGTGGAGGGATACCAATCGATCGCGAGATTGCTCCAGTCTTTTTCGCGCGTGTTGAGCATATCCTCGGAAAGAGCAATGGCGCTGCCTGCCTTTACGAATATCGGCGAAGTATTGCTGCCGTGTACAACCGATATGGTCTGCGGACCTACATAAGTTTTACCCGTCCATACGTCTATCCATTCGCCGTCGGGAATAAACACGGTGCGCTTATTGCCGTCGTTTTTGTTTAACAAAATTTTGGCGCCGCCGGAACCCTCGTAATATTCGATGCGGAGATCGTACGTTCTACCTGCCGTAAATTGTACACCCAGGTTTATCTGATCGCTGTCCGATGCCATCCAGTGGTCAACGACGCACTTTCCGTCGATATAAACGCGGCATCCGTCGTCGCTTATTACCGAATATTCTCCGTCCTCTGCGGGCGTAAATTTACCGGTGATGACCGCTGAAAAATTATCCGCCGACACGCCTGCCGCCGGAGCATTGTTGCCCCAGTCAAAAGCAACGTTTTGCGCATTCACGGTAATTACCGGGCTGCCCGACATATCTATATTGTTGTAATAAGCTATTTGCAATCCGCTGAACTCCGAGGCGGGCGCTACCGTAGCGTTGTTGCTTATGGGCGCGACAAGAATGTTTTCGCCCAGCAGATATTCGTCCAGTCTCGAAGATTCTTCATAACCGGGATAATCAAATTCCAGCGAACGCATAAGCGGCATACCGGTCATATAATTTTCATGCGCAAGCGCATAATATACGGGCAGTAAATGATAGCGCATCGAAAGATAATCGCGTACTACTTCGGTTTCGTATTCGCCGTAATTCCACGGCGTACGTCCCATGGAAATAGAGTTGTTGCCGTGAGTCCTGTATATGGGCGAAAGCGCTCCGTACTGCATCCAGCGCAAATACTGCTCGCTCTTCGGTTTTCCGTTGTGTCCGCCGAGATCGGAAGACTCATAAACAATTCCGCTGTTTCCGGCCTTTATCATGTTGGCGACTTCCTGTTCGAGCGAAGCGCCGGTGCTGGAAATATCGCCGGTCCACTGCAACGGATAGCGGTGGGACATTACGTTTTGAATATTGCTGTAAGTGCCGTTGGCAATGTTGTCGACATTTGCCATTATAAAAGCACGGCGGGGATATTCGTCTCCGTTTTCCTTTGCAAGCTGTTCAAAATATTTTTCGGTGACGGAAGTATAGATATACATACCCCATGTCTCACGATTTATATCCGATGTGGGCGAAATCAATCCGAATCCCCAGTTGCGGTCATACCACCACACGTCCAATCCTTTTTCGAGCAAACTCAAAAGTCCGTTCGTACGGTACTCGACGTCCACAGGCGACAGCGCATGCGCTGCTCCGCCCGCCATTTTGACATGGTCGTTTGCCATTACCGTAAGATTGTGCTCGTGCATCCAATCGAAAAATTCCGCTATGTCGGGGAACAGGTCGGTGTTTATCTCATAACCCGTACCCGCCGCGTCGGAAGGAGAACGACGCCAGTCGGTGTCGATGACGAAGTTATCGAGATAAAAATCGTGATCGTAGTATTCCTGAACCACCGATTTCGCGCTTTCTTCGGTATACTCGTAATATCTCGACTCCCACAATCCGAAAGCCGACAGCGGAATCATCGGCGTTCTGCCGGTGAGTTTTACGTATTCGCTGCGCAGTTTTTTTGCATCGCCGCCGGCGGCTATAAGATAAATATCCTTCACTCCTTCATCGATGACAAAGCCGCTTAAAGCGTCCGAACTACCCGGCGCATAGCCGTTTTTCGGTTCGATAATGCGGGGATTGTCATTTATCGCGAAGATTTCCGGTGTGGATGCCGGCATGGGCAGCTCGCCGCTGTTGCTGACCTGCGGCGTATAAGTCCAGACTTTTTTTCGTGTGTTCATGTCTTTGACGTAAACGCCGTTTAACGTTTTTGCTTTAAGCGGTATGTACACATTGTAATCGCCTATCGATACAACGCGATAATCGCCTGCCGTCTTTACGCTGAAATCGGCGCCGCTATAATCATTCTTGCCGGCTATCTGCAACGTGGCATCGTCCAGGAAGCCCGTCGAACTTTTCAGCTCGATACGGAACACGTCTTCGGACAATACTTGCACGCGCACATCGCCTTCGATGATGTATTTTGTGCCTCCGTCGGCTTTAACGCAATAATTGCCGTTTAAAGCCAAAATGGAAAACACCACGGCAAGACAAAGAGCAAAACTAATAAGAAGTTTTGCCGACTTACTTAATTTTTTCACCTTTTCTCCGTCCTCCTTGTTTACAACGGCAAAAAACATTTGCATTTTTTTTACCGTTGTTATATTATATAATTATAGTACAACATTTACTTCGGCATTTGTTAAAGCTATTATATTAAAAATTAAAGAATATTGCTATAATCTTGCTTTATCTTCAATTAATATCGACTACAATTAAAAAATATTGTGACGCAGCGGCAATAAAAACAAGGAGCGCTTATGTTTTACGAACGAATACGAGATGCTTATTCGCTTTACAAAAGAGATGTCTGTTCCTCTTTTGAGCACTTCCACAAAGCCATCGAACTTATTTACAACTTAGGTCCCGACCGCGAAGTTTATGTGGATCTGAAACCTGTTGTGCTAAAACACAACTGCGTGCTGGCTCTCATGCCTTATCAGATACATTATCTTCCGTACGACAAAAACAACGACGGATACTGCACCGTGCTGCCGTCCGAGTACAGTGACGAATTTATCGAACTGACAAAAGATAAAAGCGTCAGAAACAGTATAATATCAAACGAAAATTACTGCAGTCTGTTTTTAACGGAGATGAGAGAACTTGTCGAAAAACATGAAAATTCAAACGATAACCGCTTTATTGTAAACGCGCACGTCAATATGCTGCTCGGACGGCTTTTACAATGTCTTGAATTTGTCACCGACCTGAAAAAATCACAGTCTATCGACTTTATACAAGCAGTAGTCAAATATGTCGATCAGCATTATGCCGAACCACTCAGCATCGAATCGGTGGCACAGTATTTCGGTTATTCAAAATATTATTTTTCACGGCTTTTCAATAAATGCTTTTACACGAGTTTTACCAATTACTTTAATACCGTACGCATTTATAAATCTATCCCGCTTATACAAAAATACCATTCTTCCGAGATATTTTTCCGCGTGGGTTTTGCTTCCGTACAGCAGTATATTACATATTTCAAACGTACGACCGGCTATACCCCCTCTCAATATCGCCACAACACAAATTTTATAGACAGAAATTAAAAACACGAAATACCGTTTGCATTTCGTGTTTTTTGCTATGAAAAAAATCGTCCGGAATTTATTTTACAGGAAAAAAATCGTTCGAACATGGCTAAATTTAATTTAAGCGCGGCGTTTATCAGTTCATTGTCAGCGACAAGACCTGGCAGCTCGTCAAGATACGAAGCGGCTATGGCGGCGGACAGCGACTGTGCGTCGACTACGGGACCTTTTTTCCTTTCAGGCCTGAAAAAACCCGACATATATAATAATTTCTGTAAAAATTTCGTTGCCGCCAAACGCGCGTCGACAGAACTGTATATAATGGTCTTGATAGATTTTAACAGCGATAAAAAGCTTTCGGCGCAGTCCACCGCGTCGGACGAATAATCTGCGGCTTCCAGCATTATCATACAGCAAGTAAACTGTATCATATCGGCGCATACCGACGAAAAGTCTTCTATCTGGCTTGCTCCCGTCACAACGGGAAACTTATTGCCCGTCAGCTCATAAACGCAAAAAGCCATCGGCTGAGCGGCAAACTTCATTTTGGCACCGGCTTTTCTCACTCCGCGTAAAACAGCAACGACTATGCCTTCGGCGGAAAAAAGGCGCACAAGATAATCGCTTTCTTTGCGTTCCTCGGCCTTTATTAAAATCGCTGTAATGCTTTTTTCCATAATTTACTTAAAAATGTCATCGCCGGGGCCGGCGATAAAGAAATATTCGTAAAACGATCTTCCGCCTTTACCGTCCAGGCTGGCAAGCTGCATCATGTTAAAATCGTTTGCAGACGTAAACATACCCCCAAACGGAGATTCTCCCGGAATGTTGTTGCCGAACCACATAATATCACCTCCGAATGTATTATGTGAAAATTTTAAATTTTACAGGCAAAATAATTATGTTTACAAATTTTTCTTGCTGTTGTAACCTATATCGTTCATAGTAAGGGCATCATTGCGCCAATTTTTTCTTACCTTTACAAAAATTTCCATAAAAGCCTTTGCGTCCAGCATTCTTTCGATATCTTCGCGCGCCGCCTCTGCAACGGCTTTGAGCTTTTGTCCGCCCTCGCCAATGACAATAGGCTTGTGCGACTGCTTTTCCACGACAATATCGACATTTATATGCGCTGTACCCGCTTCATCATACTTCATATCTTCAATGTAAACGCCTATTCCGTGCGGTATTTCGTCGCCCAAAAGCATCAACGCCTTTTCGCGGACAATTTCGCAAATCATGTATCGTTCGCTTTTATCGGTAACTTCATCTTCCGGGTACAAAAGTTCCCCTTCCGACAGATATGATAATATAGTTTTTTTAAGTTCTTCGATGTTGTCTTGTTTTTTTGCCGATACGGGCACGATTTCTTTTAAAGCGCGCCTAGTGCCGTCGGCGGAGAGCAAAAACGACAATTGCGACAAAACGGGATATATCTTTTCGTAGCTGCTTAAATCCGTTTTGTTTAGCACCAGCATTACGGGGGTGGCTGAATATAAGTAACTTTCGATAAACGCCACGTCTTTATCGGTGATTTTTTTGGACACGTCCGCAACCACCAAAATGATATCCACCCCGCCCGTTGCCGAACGAACGCAGTCTTCCATATATTTGCCTAACTTGTTTTTGGCTTTGTGCACGCCGGGCGTATCGACGAAAATCATCTGACATTCGTCATCCGTATAAATGCCCAATATTCTGTCGCGTGTGGTCTGAGCTTTTGGTGAAACTATAGATACCTTCTGCCCTACAAGCGCATTTATCAGGCTGGATTTACCCACGTTCGAGCGGCCTATTACACTTATAAATCCCGTTTTCATTTTATAATTCCCGCTTTTTTCATTATTTCGTCTTCTTTATTGTGCATCTGTGTATATTGTTCGTCCGTCGCGTGGTCATAGCCGAACAAATGCAAAAGCGAATGTGTAAACGCCCGGTATACGTCGTTTATATACACGGTGCTGTCCTCTTTGGCGACTTTTTTAATAAATTCGCGGCATATGGCTACGCAGCCCAAAGCAACGGCTTTATTTTTTTCGTCATAATCGTCCGGATAATGTTCTTTGTCAAACGGCATCGAAAAATTAGTAAGAAACGGGTAGCTCAATACATCCGTTTCCCTGTCTATTCCACGCGTATCGTTATTGAGAGCGCGTATTTCTTCGCACGAACAAAAATCAACGTCGACTATTACGTTACCCGTGATATTCAGCGTCTCTTCCGCCGCCGCGGCGAGCTTTTTAAAATTCGACTTATTGTAACGAGTGCGGACTTTTATCATTTTTTTACATCTCCTTCCGGATAACGAACGCGTGAATGTACAAGTCCGCCATAGGCGCTTTTTATGGTCTCTTTTATTATTTCAAGATCTTTTAGCGTAATATCGCATTCATCGAACTGATGTAAGTCGATCCTGTCGCGTATGATGGTATTAAGCAGTTTATCGACTTGCTCGGCAGTGGGTTTTCCCATCGATCGGATAGCCGCCTCGGATGCGTCGCATATCATAATGATTGCCGCGATTTTACTGCGGGGAGTCACGCCCTTATAGCAATAATCGCGTATATCGACATCGCTGTCGGTGAGTTGTTTCGCTTTGTTGTAAAACAATATCATGGGCAGCGTACCGTGATGCTGAATAGTAATTTCCGCTATTTCATCGGGAATTTTATAGCTCTTGCACAATTCATATCCGAAAGTCGTGTGCTTCCTTAAAATATCGGCCGAAACTTCCGGCAGCATGTTGTCGTGCGGATTTTCGCCGGCCGCCTGATTTTCGGCAAAATACATCGGTCCCGTCAGCTTGCCTATATCGTGATAGTATGCGCAAGCTTTTGTCAAAAGAGCGCTCTCGCCTATCGCCACCGCGCAAACTTCCGCAAGCGACGCCACCGAAAGGCAATGGTTGAACGTACCGGGAGCCTCGACAATCAATCTTTTAAGCAGCGGCGCGCTGTGATCGGTAAGCTCCCTGAGCTTTGCGTTGGTCAGCAGTCCGAACAGCGACTCGAAAACCGGCTGTAACGCTATGGCGATGATGATCTGTCCGAAATTTATAATCGACAAAGCCAGCAGCGAAGAGGCGAAATCAAAGCCATGCCACAGCAAAGACACCAGATACATAAGTTCGACGTTTATTATGCCGAGTATAAAACTGCGCACAAAGAAGGAAATTCTGGTGACTGCACCGGACAAATAATAGGCGAGAATCGCCCCCATCGTCAATCCGAATCCCAGCAAAACGACAAAATCCAGCGAGCGATACGGACTGTCTATAAGATCGTGTTCAAAATATACGGTAATAAAAACTATTGTGTTTAACACAATGTTGCACATCAGAACGTCACGCTTGTCCACAATGCTGATAAGCAAAAACGCCGTAAACATAAGCGGCATATAGTACGGATTGAAATCTTCAACGCAAATACAGAGAATATATCCGAACAACATTGCCGCAGTCATGGCAAAAAACTTTCTCATCGGCAGATTGATATGCCATGAGTTCATATAGCCGTAAACAATCAGCGTAATAAACATTCCGAAGACGGCGCCGGCAAGCCCCGTAAATATCACCATGTTATCCATGTTGACCGCAACAGAGCGAAAAGCAAATATTTTAATGTATGCGATAATAAGAATCAATGCATACAAGCCCAGCAGTATCAGGCCCATATACAATAATTTTGCCCTCGTCGTCATTTGCTTTTTGTTGAAAGACTCACTCTGCATCTTGACCCATCTCCGATTGTGAATCGTTTAGTTTTGGTTTTTTTGTTCCCGACTGCTTTTCCGCCTCGTCGTAGGCTTTTACTATAAGTCTGACCAGTCTGTTTCTAACAACGTCTTTGCCCGTAAGCGTGCAGACGGCAATTTCATCAATATCTTTAAGCACCTTTATGGCGGTTTGCAATCCGCGGTTTATATGCGAAGGCAAATCGCTTTGACTCAAATCGCCGTTTACTATCATTCTGCTGTTTTCTCCCATGCGGGTCAAAAACATTTTCATCTGCTCGTCGGTGGTATTCTGTGCCTCGTCCAGAATGATAAAAGCATTGGACAGTGTTCGTCCTCTCATATACGCAAGCGGCGCTACCTCGATAATGCCGCGTTCTATAAGTCGGTCGTAACTGTCGCCGAACATAATTTCCAACGCATCATAAAGCGGTCTTAAATACGGATCCACCTTGTCCTGCATATCGCCCGGCAAAAAGCCCAGTTTCTCGCCCACTTCGATGGCCGGCCGCGTCAACACGATTTTCTGGACATGCCCCGCCTTGAAGGCTTTTGCCGCCATAACCACCGCAAGGAAAGTTTTACCCGTTCCCGCAGGACCTATGCCGAATACAAGCTGCTTTTTTTCAATCATCTTTACATATCGGCGCTGTCCTATGGTTTTGCAATATATGGCCTCTCCTCTCGCGTTGTGGGCTATTGCCTGTGTTGACAGTTCGATAATATCGTCTGTCCGGCCCTCAAGCGCCAAATCAATGCTTTCGATTACTTTTTCGTCGTCCACGGCATACCCCATACCTATAAGGCGAATCAAAGACTCGAAAAGCTGCTTTGTCTTGTCTTCATCTTCTTCGGCCTGTCCGTAAATCAACAGTTTACCGTCCGCCGCGACAAGGCGCACGTTCATCCTGCTTTGAATTATTTTGGCGTTTTTGTCGTATGCGCCGAATAAATTGATTAAATTTTGCTGTGAAATATCAAGACTTTTCATTGTACCTGTAAAATAAATTTAGGATATTTTGCTCTCATAAACGGCATAGACGCGCAACAACGTATATCCGCCGCCAATATTTTCAGTCATAATTTTAGTTTCCAAAAGCCGGCCTGAGGCACGCTGCTTAATGTCCGACAAAAGTTCTTCTGCCTCGCCACCCGTATCCGTCTCCGTTTCTTCGAAAGCGGTTTCATAAAACGTTACGCACGTATAGCGCAAAGGCAGTATAAGACCGAACGCGGAACTTTTAATTTCGACGTCGCAGCTGTCAAAGGGTTTGTCGTAATGCAATCTTAAATTACCGTATGTGACAAAAAATCTGCGTCTGACGTTTCCGGTACGCCGTTTGCAAACATAAGTCGACGGAACGGCGGCATTGGCTCGGTACACAATCTTACCCCACACCTCGCCTTCCGGCTGCACTTTTTCCAGCACACCGGCCCCGTCCGAAGACATAATTTCGCCGCTTATCAGCACGTCGCCCTTTTTTACGATGTCTCCCGGTTTTTTGGTAATCGTTCCCTTTTTTGCAATGACCTTTGTGACGATGGCGTCGTATTGCGAAACGATGTCGTTTTGCGCGGGAGCATCATACCCGTCCGATGCGCCTATGGCCCGAACAACAATATTATTGCCGTCTATTTCCGCCTCGCACATTGCTATCCCGTCGAGAGAAAGAACGTTTTTTCGGATAGATTGCAAATCAATATTATTTCGCAGCGCCGGCAGCGATATCGATTTCATAACGGCGGCTTTTACCGCGGAATCATCTACGTACTCCACTTTTATTATCTTTACAAAGAACACGGTTTGCGAAACCAATACGCAGAAAACGACCGCAATTAATGCTCCGATTGCAACGCCCAGCCGCATTTTCAACGCGCTCAGCAGGGATTTAAATCCACAATCCCACTCTACCGAATAATTATAACACAGTTTTTTTAAAATTGCAAAAGTTTTTTGCTTATCCGAACTTTTTATAGTAAATTTAATAACGTTATCGGATTGATTTTCCACTTGTTTCAAAACAACGCCCGCATCTGCCAGATTTTTGATAAGGCGCAGCCGTTTTGTCGTATTTACCGATATTCGTAAACAGTTAACTTTCATATACACCTTCTATTTCGCCCTCAATTACGCACGAACCGGCAGTAATCTCGGCCACGTTAAGCTTTTTTCCTTCGATGGTAACCGTGCCTTTTTTTAATAGAAATTCTATTTTTTCTTCTCCGATAAGCGTAACGCGCAAAAAACCTTCGACATATAAAGCTTTGCCGCCGTAATTTATAAACTGGTATTCGAGCGGCCCGGTAAAAATGTTCTTTATCGACTTTGCAACTTCTAATATGTAGCTCATTGTTTACTCCGTTTTTTATTATTTTATGAATTAAACGCATATTTAATTACGCGCAATTATAAAATACGCCGAGCAAACAAAAAATAAAAAAACCGTTTCGCCCAAACAACGAAACGATCAAAACAAAATTAAGTTTTGGTGGCTCATCCGGGATTCGAACCCGGGACACCATGATTAAAAGTCATGTGCTCTACCGACTGAGCTAATGAACCGTATATGGCTGGGGTGGTAGGATTCGAACCTACGCAATGTTGGAGTCAGAGTCCAATGCCTTACCGCTTGGCGACACCCCATTAAAATATAATAAATTGCATTGGCTGGGGTGGCAGGATTCGGACCTGCGAATGCGAAAGTCAAAGTCTCGTGCCTTACCGCTTGGCGACACCCCATTAAAATTTAGTGGGGTGAGTAAAGAGAGTCGAACTCTTGACCTCCAGGGCCACAACCTGGCGCTCTAACCAACTGAGCTATACCCACCACGCGCAATTCATGTTGGTGCGCCAGAAGGGATTCGAACCCCTGACCCACGCCTTAGAAGGGCGTTGCTCTATCCAGCTGAGCTACTGGCGCATATAGTGGAGCGGGTGATGGGAATCGGACCCACGCAGCCAGCTTGGAAGGCTGGAACTCTACCATTGAGCTACACCCGCATATATACGCCACACATGCCTAAAAATAATAACATATTATTTGCCGCTTGTCAACAATTTTAATGCTCATATGAAATAATTTTTGGAAAAATCTTACCGTTTTCGCCGTAAATCAACGCATAAGACGGCTTTGAAAAGCGTGGTTCGGCTATACTTCCCGGATTGACCAATACTACTCCGCCCAGCCTTTCTATTACAGATTGGTGCGTATGTCCGAACAAAACGCAGTCGCATCCTTTTTGCGTTGCGGCATACGCTAAATCGCTATAATCGCGCTTAACGTGGTATTTGTGCCCGTGCGTTGCGAAGAATCTGTGTTTCTGCCACTCGAATATCTCCTCATCCGGATAAGCTTTTATTATGTCGCAATTGCCGCTTACCGCAACAATCTGCGGTTTTATTTCGCTGCGAAAATTATAAATATCGCCCGTGCAATCGCCTAAAAAAACAAAAAGATCCGCTTTGTTTATTACGGGAAGCAATTCCTCTATAAGATGCCTTCGCGAATGGGAATCGGAAATAACGCAAATATAATTCATAATTTTTCCGCCAGAGCGTTAAAGGCGCGGGCGCGGTGACTAACAGAATTTTTTTCTTCAAAACTTGCGCAGCCGAAACTCTTATTCAAATCGTACGAGTAAAAAAGCGGGTCGTAACCGAAGCCGTTATCTCCGTCTTTTTTCTCGAGAATTTTTCCTTCCGCCCTGCCTTCGGCGGACACCGCTCTGCTTCCGTCGTAAAAAACCGCGCAGCAAACGAACGCTGCGTCGCGATTGTCCTTTCCCTTCATCAAATTCAATAATTTTTCATTGTTTTTTTCATCGTCGTGCTCATCGCCGGCAAATCTTGCGGAATACACTCCCGGCGCGCCGTCAAGCGCATAAACCTCCAATCCGCTGTCATCGCTTATTACCGGCAGACCGGTCATTCTGTAAACGGCTTTTGCTTTTATAAGCGCGTTTTCTTCAAACGTAGCGCCCGTTTCCTCTATGTCGGCCGATATTTTGCAGTCGCTCAGCGACAAGACCTTAAATCTGTCTTTTAAAATAGCCCTGATTTCTTCCAACTTGCCTTTATTGTTTGATGCCAGAATTAACGTTTTCATAGATAATATATTACTATAAAAAAAAGAATAAGTCAACATATAGCCGCCTTATTCTTTCCGATATTTACAGGAGGATGCAAATAACTCCGCCCTTGCCTTCGTTTATAATTCTCGAAAGCGTTTTGCGCATTTTTTTACGAGCTTCGGGCGGCATATTGTTAAGCTTGTCGTTTATGCTTTCATTTACCAACTCTTCCATACTTTTTCCGAACATATTTGTATTCCATATTCCCAACGGATTGCCCTCAAAGCCGTCCAGCATTTTACGTACCGTCTCTTCGCTCTGCTGTTCGGTACCCATTATGGGACTTACCTCAGCAGAAACTTCCACCGACATAATGTGCAGCGACGGTGCGCTGGCTTTTAGTTTTACTCCGTAACGCGAACCCTGCCTTACTATTTCGGGCTCTTCCAGTTTCATTTCGTCTATGGACGGAGCGACAACACCGTATCCGTTTTCGACGGCGCAATTAAGGGCGTCTTTGATTTTGTCGTAATGTTTTTTTGCCGCCGACAATTCTTTGACGTATGACATGAGAGCAAAATCATCCGCAATCTCATTTTCCGCCGCCGACGATAACGCCTTATAAAACAACCCGTCTTTTACTTTTACCGAATACGTTATTTTTCCGCTGCCGAGATCTGCCGTCGCTATCTCGACGGAATCGAAATAAGGGCTGTCTTCAAAAGCGGGCAGAACGGTTTTCGCGTCGGACATTTTATTCATATTTTCAGACGCAGCAACCATGCGCGAACATAAATTTTCGACAATTTCGCTTTCTTTAGGCAGCGCTCTTACCCATTTGTTGATATTGACTTCTATATCGCGCAGCGGAAATTCCATAAGCAGACTTTCGAATATGTGCAGAATATCCACTTCCGTCATGTTGAGAACATCCATTGCCAACACGGTCGCCGAATATTTTTCGCCGAGATTTAAAGCAAGCTTTTGCGTTTCGGCCGAATCCGGAACGGAAGAATTGAGCACTATAATGTAAGGCTTGCCGAGAGCCGTCAGTTCTTTTACGACGCGCTCTTCCGCAGAGACGTAATTTATCCTCGGTATTTCGGTGTCAATCGAACCGTCGCTTGTAATAACGATTCCGACGGAAGAATGTTCTTCAATAACTTTCTTGGTGCCTGTTTCCGCGGCTTTTTCAAACGGCATGGGTTGATCGGACCAAGGCGTTTTGACCATACGGGGCTTATTGTCCTCATCCGTGTCTCCGGCGGCGCCGCTTATCAGATATCCCACGCAATCGACAAGACGCACTCTGACGTTTATATTTTCGCCGAGTTCCAAAGACACCGCTTCGCCGGGCACGAATTTCGGTTGGGTGGTCATTATGGTGCGGCCGTTTGCGCTTTGCGGCAATTCGTCGCGAACGCGCTCCGCCTCTTGTTTATTGTGCATACGCGGCAAAATCATTTTTTGCATAAAATTGCTGATAAAAGTAGATTTACCCGCTCTAACGGGGCCGACGACGCCGATATAAATATCACCGCCCGTGCGCTCGCGTATGTCTCTGTAAATATCGTATTCTTCCATAAAAAAATCCTCCACGATGATAGTACATTCTATGCGGAGGATAATTTTTTATGCTAAAATTAATCTTGTTGTAAAAATTCAAGCGGGTTTAGCGCATTTATCGTTGTTTTTCTTGGGCTTATCTTTCTTGCCGAATAAATTTATCTTGTTTTCTCTGCCTTCTATCAATCTTTCGATATTACCGCGATGCATTGCTATAATTGCCGCAAATATCGCCAGCAAAGCCAAACCGCCTATAATATCCCCGGCGGCGAATTCCCTGACGCTCTCTACTATAAGCGGAATTCCCACTCCGATAAAAGAACCTATAAAACCTATTTTCGTAATAATTATAATTAGCAGCAAAAGCAAAAAAGACAGTACGCCCAACAAAGGATTTAATACAATACTTATTCCCAGTGCGCTAGCCACTCCCTTTCCGCCTTTAAATTTATAATATACGGGAAAAATATGTCCTATTATCACCGCAAGACCACACAAACATGCGCCTATACGACTGCCTTCAAACGATAACGGCGTCCCCAAAAAGTACCAGCCGGCAAGCGCGGGCAGAGCGCCTTTAAGGGCGTCCATAAGCAAAGTCAACGCACCCCACCACAAGCCTACGCTGCGTACCATGTTCATTGCTCCGGGGTTGCCGCTGCCGAGACTCCTTATGTCGTATCCAAGGAGACGACATATTATTATGGCGTTATTGACGCTTCCCGCCAAATAAGATATGCCGATAAAAGCGATATACATCAAAACAGTCAAAAGGCCTACCATTAAATTCCATCGTCCTCCTTTTTGCTGTTAAAAACAAGTCGTATCGGCGTTCCCGAAAAATCAAAGGCTTTTCTCAACGCATTTTCGAGATATCTTTTGTACGAAAAATGAACAAGTGTTGCGTCGTTGACAAAAAACACAAATTTAGGCGGACAAACGTCCGGTTGCGTGGCATAATAAATTTTGAGTCGCCTGCCGTGCTTTGAAGGCGGTTCGGTAGCGGCTATGGCGTCCGCGACAACATCGTTTAATGTGCCGGTGGCAATGCGCTGCGATGCGTTTTTATAAACTTTTTCGGATAAGGCAAGCAATTTATCTATGCGCAAACCGCTTTTCGCCGAAACAAACACCGGCACCAAATAATCCATAAAAGAAAACTGCTCTCTCAATTTTTTTTCACAATCTATGGCGGTAAATCCGTCTTTTTCCACAGCATCCCACTTGTTGACGGCTATTATTCCCGGTTTGCCTTCCTCCGCCACATATCCGGCTATACGCACGTCTTGTTCGGAAACGGGCTGAGTGGCGTCCAAAACGGTAACAACGACGTCTGCGCGGGAAACGGCCCAAATCGAACGCATGACCGAATAATCTTCAACCGAATTGTTTTCCACCGACCTTTGACGGCGCATTCCGGCGGTGTCTATTATGATATACTTTTTTTCGCCTATTTCAAACGGCGTATCCACCGCGTCGCGGGTCGTTCCGGCAATATCGGAAACTATAACTCTGTCCTCGTGCAGAATATTATTGACTATGCTGGACTTACCCACGTTGGGGCGTCCGACGAAAGCGATTTTAAGTGCGTCGGTATACTGCTCCGCGCTTTGTTCGGGAAAGTGCGCGACAACGGCATCCAGCACGTCTCCTATGCCTATGCCCTGTTCGCATGATATGCCGAAAGGATTGCCAAGACCCAATTGATAAAAGTCGTACAAATCCTCTTCTTTGTAATTATCCATTTTGTTTACGACCGGAATTACCGGTTTTTTTGCCTGGCGCAAAATATCCGCAATATCATAATCTGACGCAAGTACGCCGTCGCGCGCATCGAGCATGAAAATTATTACATCGGCAATATCTATCGCCGTCTCCGCCTGTCTCAGAATATGCGCGAACATGACGTCCTGACTTTTAATCTCGATGCCGCCTGTATCTATCAAAGTAAAGTCGTGCCCGCACCACTCCGCGTCGGAATAAATACGATCTCGGGTCACGCCGGGAGTATCCTTTACTATTGATATGCGCCTACCGCACACTTTATTAAAAAAAGTCGATTTACCGACGTTCGGGCGGCCGACTATTGCAACAATTGGTTTCTTTTCCATACATAAATTTTAACACAAATTTTCTCTTTTGTCTATCAAAAAGGCAAAAAATAAAAGGCAAGTTTCCTTGTCTTTTACAAAAATAGCTGTCACTTTTATTTTATTTGTTCAAAAAATCATCAAACTCGGATAAATCCGCATTGTCTTCTCCCGCTTCCGTCGCCACATTTGTGCGCGCAGAATGATTGATTTTATATATATCCGCAACGCATGCAAGCATAATCGAAAAGACAAGACCTATTACCGACGCGTCGAAAATCATCGTGCTGCCGAGATAAAAAACATCCGCCATACCGGTAAAATACACTATAAACTGTCCTATAATGTTGCCTATTACCACGCCGCCTACGCATCCCGCCGCAGTGGAAGTCCGCGACGAACATATCGCGTACGAAATAACTCCGCCGACAATACCTATAACGCACGACCCCAAAACGTTGAGCCACACGTTGCCAAGCGGCATCCAAACCGTCACCGCTACCGTAACAGCGGCTGTTGCAAGCATTGCCGTCGCAGTACGCAAAAAAGTCATTCCGAATCCCGCAAACACCGTCAGCACTACCGCAAGCACCAAAGGCACGATAAAACCTCCTATGCTGAATGCAAATTCACTGCCGAAATATATCGCGGGGATAACGCCGCCCACAATGTATGCAATGACAAAAACAAGCGCAATCCACGGTTCCATTTTCATGGAGCGCACGACTTCGTTGAGCAATCCGAAAAACATCATTACTGCCACAAAACCCAGCAGAACATATCCTATTACCATTAAAATTACCTCCTGTATAAAAATATTTGGCAATTTTAACGAATTTAATACATGTTTTTCGCTATTTATTTTTTTGACACAGCGCGCCGCAATTACAGCATTCGCCGCATCTTTTTTTTCCGTACCTTACAATAAGCACGGCTGCTATAACCGAACACGCGGCAATTATCGCAGCAGCTATCGCCACACCGGGGTACAGCATATACAACAGTCCCGCAAGACGCGCCGCAAGCGCCAACAAATATGCGGTAACCAACTGAACGCCCATGCCCGCAAGCGTCCATTTTATGCCCGTTTCCTTAAAAAGCGCCGCCACCGTCGCAATACACGGCACATATAAAAGCGTAAAAATCATGAAACAAAATGCGTCCAACCCGGCAGTTGCGCCGCCGAACAACGCCGACACCCCGCCCAAAGATTCAATGGAAGTAACAACGGCTTCTTTTGCGACAAAACCGCTTAAAAGAGCCGTTACAGCCTGCCACGAGCCAAAACCCAGCGGCTTAAAAATAAAAGCCGCGGCTTTACCGATGGTCACCATAATACTGTCTTCTCCTGCTCCGTATCCGCTCGTAAAAGAAAAATTCGACAGTATCCATACAATGACATTGAGCGAAAAAATAGTTGTTCCCACTTTTATTAAAAACGCCTTGATATTGTTTTTAATAATCTGAAATACCCGCTCTATCGTGGGCATTCTATACGGCGGCATTTCCATGATAAAGGACGGTTTTCCGCTTTTAAGAGATGCAAACATCTTTTCCATTACAGCGGCAGCGCAAAAAGCCACAGCCGCGCCCAACAGGTACAGAAAAAAAATCACCAGCCAGTTGCCCGCCGAGAAAAAATATCCGCCGATGGTCATATATACGGGCAGCCGGGCGGAACAACTTATAAAAGGCGTTATTATCGCCGTCTTTCTGCGCATATTTTCGTCTTCCAGTCCTCTCGTCGTCATTACCGCCGTTGCCGAGCAGCCAAACCCCATCAGCATGGTTATAGCGCTTCTGCCCGACAGACCTATTTTTCCGAACAAGCCGTCCGTCATGAATGCCAGGCGCGAAATATAACCGCTGTCTTCCATAACGGCTAAAAACAAAAACAGCAGTACTATTTGCGGCAAAAACACCGTTATTCCCGCCATGCCGTTTATTATCCCCTCGCATATAAGCGCGTTTAACCATTCGGGACAAGACGAATCTTTTAGCGTCGCGAAAACCGGGGCATAGACAAATTTATCTATCGCCGCTTGCAACAAATCGGACAAAAATCGTCCCGGCGGCCCGAAAGTCACGGCAAACACGAGCAGCATTATTACAATAAAGACGGGCAGCGCAAACAGCGAATTAAGCGCTATTTTGTCGAAAAAACACAACTGAGGCGGCGTTTTGTTGCCCACGGCTTTTTTTCGTCTTTTTGATTTTTCTTTTTCGGCAAAAATTATGCCGTCCGTTATTTTTTCGATAAAAGCATATCTTGCCGAACATATTTCTTCGCGCATGCATGTCAAATCGGCGTTTTTTGCGACAAGTTTTTCGGGCAGATGCAATTTATCCATCATCAATGCGTCGCCGGACATAAACTGCAGCGCCGCCCACCGCGTGGGAACATTTGCCTGTTTCGCATATTCTTCCACTAGTTTTTCCGCCCGGCTTAATGGCAGTTTCCCCAGATATTGGCACGGAAAATAGGGAACATGCTTTTCGTATTTCCGAACGCATTCCAAAATCTCAAATGCGCTTTTTCCGTACTTTGCGCTGGTTGCCACAACCGGAACGTTAAGCCGAGCCGACAGCAGACCGCAGTTTATATTCAGACCTTTTCTGTGCAGTTCGTCCACCATATTGACGACAAGAATAACGTTTTTCTCCGCTTCCATAAGCTGCAGCAATAAAAAAAGATTGCGCTGCAAATTGCCCACCTCGCACACGGCTATTATCAGCGAAGAATTGTCATGAAGTATTTTGTCTACGGATATCTGTTCTTCCGGAGAATAAGGCGAAAGTGAATAAAGCCCCGGAAGATCGGTAATCTTTAGGGCTTTATCGTCGTATTGTATTATTTTAGATTTTTCCGCCACGGTTACGCCGTGCCAATTGCCGACGTGCTCGGACGATCGGGTTAATCTGTTAAAAACGCTGGTCTTTCCCACATTGGGATTGCCCACAAGCAGTAATTCTTCATACATATTGCGCTACCACCTCGACGAGCGCAGCAACATCCGCGCGCAACGCGACGACGAAATCTCTAAGAGAGACGAGTACGGCTCCTCCGGGCGCTTTCGCAAGAACACAAATTTTGCATCCGCTTGTAAAGCCCATATCCATGAGCCTTAGCGATTGCTTATCCTCTCCGTTTACGCGCCGTATGGTGTACGGCTTATCCCGCCGAGCTTCACGCAGTGTCATTTTTCGTTTTTGATACGCTCCTCAAATTGTTCTATAAACTGCATGAAAGTCGTTACGTCTCTAAACTGACGGTACACGGATGCAAAACGAATATACGCCACCTGATCAAGATTTTTAAGGCCTTCCATTACCATTTCGCCTATTACGGACGAAGGAATTTCCTGATCCAGCGAATTGTACGCCTTCTTTTCGATTTCGGCCGCCAATGCGTCTATATCCTTCATTGCAACCGGGCGCTTCTCGCAAGACTTGATTATGCCGTTTTTTATCTTATTCACGTCGAAAGGCTCACGCGTGCCGTCGTTTTTAATGACCAGCAGCGGCGTGTGTTCCACTACCTCGTATGTCGTGAAACGCTTTCCGCAGTTTAGACATTCGCGGCGGCGGCGTATTGTGCTGCCGTCAGACGACAGGCGCGAATCGATGACCTTGCTTTCCAAAAAACCGCAATACATACATTTCATAGCTAATGACCTCTTGTGTATTCGATAAAATTATTATACTAAATTATTTAAGTGTTGTCAATGCTATTTTTCAGAAAGCCTTACCTTTCCACCTGAAACGACAATCAAACAACATACATTTGTCGCATCTGTGATCGCATCCGGGGTCTTCAGTTGTCGCGCTTAAATCGGCGGCGGAAGCGGCTTCGGGTATATCTGTGGGCGGCTGCTGTTTTTCGCAAGGTTTAGGGGGCGGCGGGCACACTCCCGATAACGCGCCTATATCTACGATAATCACATCTTCGCCGATGTTTTTTATACACGATATAGGAATAAACACGTCCTGCCCTTTTGCAAACATTCCGCGTTTGCCAAGCGGCGCTATTATACCCATTACGCGCCTTAAATCGGGAGAAAACACCATGTCGCTTATATGGCCCAGGTTTTTACCGTCGTTAAGATCCACAACCATTTTGCTTCGGAGTTCCGAATAAGACAATTCATGCGTCGTTCTATTCATATAATACCTCAACAGAATATATGCATAAAAATCGCATTAAGTGTAAAAATTTTTTCTCCGGCGTATAAATTCGCGGCATAAAAGGGACAATAATCAATTGTACGGAGGTAAAAATGTCGGCAAGAATTTCCATTTGCGGAATTGATACTTCGACGCTGCCCAAACTGAGCCATGAGGAGATGATGACGCTGTTAAAACAGGCGCGTCAAGGCAATGCAGCCTCGCGTGAAAAGTTTATTTTGGCAAACTTAAGGCTTGTATTAAGTGTTATACAGCGTTTTTACAGCAAAAAAGGCAGCGCCGACGATTTATTTCAGGTGGGCACAATAGGTCTTATGAAAGCAATGGACAATTTTGACATGTCTTTATCGCTCAAATTTTCCACCTATGCCGTACCTATGATTATCGGCGAAATACGACGTTATATGCGCGACTGCTCCGCGGTGCGGGTAAGCCGGTCCATTCGCGATACGGCATATAAAGTTATTACAATGCGCCAAACGCTGGAAGCGGACAGCGGCAAGGAAGTTTCCCTTTGCGAAGTCGCGGCAGCGCTGGGTATACCCGAATCCGCCGCAAAAGACGCTATGGACGCAATAAGCGATCCGATATCGCTGTTTGAACCGGTTTATCATGACGGAAACGAAACAGTACTGATAATGGAGCAAATTGGCGACAAAAAAAATTACGACGAAAAATGGCTCAATAATACCGCTATAAGCGAGGCAATAAAGAAACTCGATGCGCGCGAACGGGAAATTTTACTGATGCGCTTTTACCAAGGCAAAACGCAAGTGGAAGTATCGGATGAGATAGGTATTTCGCAGGCGCAGGTATCGAGACTGGAAAAAAACGCCAAAAAGTCATTGAAAAAACACATAGAATAAACATTGAGTCCGAAGTTATTAAAAAAGCTTCGGACTTTTGCGCCGGGGGCAAACATTTTTTACATATATTGTCGTCTAAATGGACTTTGATATTTCCTTTTTTAATCTGCCTATTATCTTTTTTTCCAACCTCGAAATATACGACTGCGATATTCCTATCATGTCCGCTACTTCCTTTTGCGTTTTTTCTTCGGCGCCGGTAAGGCCGAAACGCATCTGCATAATCTCGCGTTCGCGTTTATTAAGTTTTGCCAAAGCTTTCCAAAGCAGCTGTTTTTCCACGGTAGTTTCGAGATTTTTTGACACCAAATCGGGATCGGTGCCCAAGACATCGCTCATAAGCAATTCGTTGCCCTCGTAATCTACGTTGAGAGGCTCGTCAAGTGATATCTCCGATTTAAGTCTTGTCATACGTCTAAGATACATCAGTATTTCGTTTTCGATACACCGTGACGCGTAAGTGGCAAGTTTAATATTCTTATCGGGGTCGAAACTGCTAACCGCTTTTATAAGGCCGATTGTGCCTACTGATATCAGATCGTCGCAGTCAAGGCCGGTATTATCGAATTTTTTTGCGATATACACCACAAGGCGCAGATTGTGTACGATAAGCAGCTCACGCACGTCCGAATCGCCTTGTTTTAGTTTTTTTAAGGCGTCTTTTTCCTCATCTTCGCTCAAAGGCAGCGGCAGCGTGCCCTCGCCCGTAATATAGCAGATGACATTGTCTTCTTTGCCCAATAATCTGCGAATAACGGCTTTAATAAATTCCCACAACTTCATTTTAACCTCCTTTTATCATGGCAGGATGCAAAATCGCTGCATAATTCTTTGATCGTAGGCCCAAAGCGTCGCTGACAGCTATCAAAGCGTCGTTAAAATATTCCGGCCCCGTTTGCGTATCGATTTCCACTTTATCAGGTCTCACAAGCGGCAGCCGTACTTGTCGGCCGCTTATATCATTAACGGAAGTATAACCGCAAAAACTGCCGCTGTCCTCCGGCTTTTTCCCTAATAAAAGCCGATTTGCATCGGAAGCCGATAAAAACATTACCGGCAGCGTGCTTTTTTCATCAAAAACCGCATTGCCGCTGTCAATTAGACCTTCAACGCACACGGAAGACGTTCCTATCGTTATTTTAACTTTGCGCAGAAAATTCTTTATATTCCTCTTTCGTTCGACTTTGATTTTCACGACCTTTACCGTCCTATATAAGGCCCAGCCCGCTAAAATAATCAATCCCGGCGAAATATCGTACGCGCCGTAAAGCGCCCGCCTTACGTCTCCGCACAAAAGAAAAGCAATAAAAAACACACCCCCGCCCATTCCGGCTGTTACCGCCAAAAAAATAAAAGGCAGCGACTTTTTGTTTTTCTTAAAATACAAAATAAGAGATAGCATGGCGTACAACATGACTTTAACGGCAAACAAAGCAAAATTATTATGTATAAACGGATAAAAAATTGCGACTATCGTGGCAATAAACGACGCCAGCGCACTTCTCAGCCGCGAAGCGCGTACGCCGCCTATCTTATAACTCAAATCGGCTATCAGATATGTCATAGCAAAATTATCAATTACCACATTTTCTATGTAAACTGTCATTGCGATATAATAATAGCCCCGTTTGCCCGCGAAAATCTTCAGTTTTAATGTAATTTTAAAATTTTTATTTTACAAACATAGGTATATAAATACAATAATTTATTTCGCTCCGGCTTGCAATGCACTTCGGCAATGCCGCCGATATCTCTTTTTTCTTGCGCCGATTTTCTAAAAACAAAACATGCGCAAAAATTGCCGCCGGATAAAAAAGCCGATATTAAAAACAAAAAAAGACAGATAAAAATCTGCCTTTTTAATAACAAAATAATTGATATTGTTTTACTTTACGCGTTCCATATATGTTCCGGTGCGGGTATCGACCCTGATTTTATCGCCCTGGTTGATAAACAACGGTACCTGAATGTGGTATCCCGTTTCCAAGACAGCGGGTTTGTTTCCCGCTTTGGACGTATCACCCTGAATACCGGGTTCGGTTTCCGTAACGGTTAGTTCGACAAAATTCGGAGGATCGACGCTGAAGGCATTGCCGTTATACAGCTGTACCGTCACCATCATTTCCTCTTTTACGAATTGCATCGCGTCTTTTACTATATCATAGTTAAGCGGAAGCATGTCGAAAGTCTCAAGATCCATAAAATAATAAAGATCTCCGTCGGTGTAAGAATATTGCATATCCTTTCTTTCGATATGTGCGACGGGATACTTGTCCGAAGGATTGAAAGTCTGCTCCAAAACCTGGCCCGTAACTACGTTTTTAATCTTAGTACGCACAAAAGCCGCGCCTTTACCGGGTTTTACATGCTGAAAATCGACAACTACGTACACTTTTCCGTCCATTTCAAATGTAACGCCTTTTCTAAAATCTCCTGCTGATATCATACAGCCCTCCTAAAAATTTATATTTTTATTTGCAAGCGTTGCCAGGTTTTCGATACCTTCTTCCTTAACAACCACTAAATCCTCTATTCTCACTCCGCCGACGCCTTCGATATAAACACCCGGCTCAACCGTAACGAGCATATTTTCCTGCAACGTTTCGGTACTGCGAGGTCCCATGAAGGGGCGTTCGTGAATATTTACGCCTACTCCGTGTCCCAATGAGTGAGTGAACTCGTTTTTGAAACCGTTTGCAGCAAAATACTCGCGAACGATCGTATCAACGTAACGGCACGAAACGCCCGCTTTTATGCGCTCGAGAGCAAACTCCTGAGCCGCCTTTACCGTCCTGTGCATGCGTTCGAACTCGGGCGACGGCTTACCAATGCAAAACGTTCTGGTCAAATCGCCGCAATATCCATGGTATTTGGCGCCGATATCGATGAGAATTATATCGTTCTTTTCGAGTTTATCGTCGCCGGGTTTATGATGCGGACAAGCGGAATTAGCTCCGAAGCAGACTATGCTGTCAAAAGAAGGGCATTCCGCGCCCAGCAGCATCATCTGATACACAATTTCCGCTGCGACGGTTTTTTCCGTAACGCCGGGTTTTATTTTCGGAATGACGTTCAAAAGTGCCTTTTGTGTTATCCACTCGGCTTTTGCGATTTTATCGATTTCGTCCTGGCGTTTTATGACCTGCGCATCAGCAATTTCGTCGTCAGCCGGCTCAAATTCATATCCGGCCAGCGTTTCGCGCAGACGATTAAATTCGGCTACACTCAACGTTTTGCTTTCATATCCGACCTTTTTTACATTTAATGCCTCCAAAAGCTTTTTGACGTCGGCGTAAAGACCGTCTTCGCCCAACGGAATAACCTCGCAGCCTACGCTCTGTTTTGCCGCGTCGGTAACATATCGTTTATCCGTAATGAAATACTTTTTGTTTTCGCAAACGATTACGCAGCCAAAAGAAGACAAAAATGACGTGTAATAAAATCTGTTTTTTTCATCGAACAATACTAATGCTCTTGTATTTTCAGCCATACTAAAATCTCCTTGCTGATATTTTAACATATATTTTACAAAAAGTTAAGTGTTTTTGTGGCAATTTTTAATTTTTAATGCATCGTCGCTCATTACGTCTCTCGATTCGCAAATAATAACCGGCGACAGTTGATACTCGTCTATTACTTTTGCCAACGGCTCATACTCCGGCCCGTAAACGTTATCTTCAAAAGTAAGGTGCTTTATCTCTCCGCCGGCGCCGTACATAATCTTGGAAAAATGTATATGAAGATATTTAGCGCGCTCGCCCAACTGATCCAGCGCGTAATCAATAATTCGTCTATAATCATCCTCGCCTTTAATTCCGCCGTGAGTGTATGAATTTATGTGGCCGAAATCAAAACACGGTATCATTTTTTCGCTTTTTTTGCAAAATTCCACCACCTCTTCCACCGTGCCTATTTGTTGGATTTTTCCCATCGTTTCGGGGCAGATTATGTAATCTCCCTGCGGAAAAACGCTCTCCAACCGGTTCAGTAATTTATCGAGATTATCGGACGCGAGCGCCACCGCGTCGGCACGCTGCATTTTGCCGCAGGTAGCCGTGTGGAAAACCGTTCTGTTGCCGCCGAACAGCTTAGAAAACATTACCGATCGCTCGACGTAATCAATCGATTTATCTATCATATCCGGCGAAGTGTTGGCAAAAGTTATGTAATACGGCGCGTGAACGGATATTTGAACATCATATATCTTGGCCTGCTCGCCTATACTTTTTGCCGTATCTTCTTTTAAGGTAATACCGCGGCCGAATGAATACTCATACGCGTTCAATCCTATAGAATGCAGCCACTCGGGAGCCTCAATGGTATGTTTGTGACCGGTGGAATAGAAAGTGACCGAATTGCCCGAAGGTCCTATTCGCAACATAATTTACTTCTCCTGATATCCTCGAATATTTGCTGTTTTAGCTGACTAGCATTGTCGAATTTTTTTATTTCTCTAAGACGATCCTTAAAGATTATAGTAACATTACTGTCGTAAACACTGCCCGAAAAACCGTCGACAAACGTTTCGATCGAAACTACGTCGTCACCGAACGTCGGCTTATTGCCTATATTGGTAACCGAACAATATAATTTGCCGTTTATGTCAGACATAGTACTATAGACACCGTATTTTGGCAGTAAAACATTGTTTTTCGGAAGAAAATTGATTGTAGGACAACCAAATAAATGCCCTTGTCCGCGACCGTGGACGACGCGCTGCGTAATATGATACGGTTTTACCAGCAGTTTATTGGCAGCGACTATATTGCCTTCGGATAGCAAATGTTTGATTTTAGTCGACGATACAGGTTCTCCGTCGCAATATAACGGCACTTCTATGCTGCAGAAAAAATTGTGCTCCTTGGCAAAAGCCGATAAAAACGCACTGTTTCCGGCAGCGTTTTTGCCAAATGTATAGTCATAACCGCACACAAAGCCTACTGCATTATACTTATTTATCAGTAACATCAAAAAATTTTCGGCGGACATTGATTTAAAGTCGTCGCTGAACTCAAAAGAAATCAGGTTGTCGCATAATTCCGATAACAGCTTGACGCGTTCATCATAATCATATACGACCGGCATAGTTTTGATGTTGCCGGTAAATGTGATTGCCGCACTTTTTACACCCATGCTCAAAGCCGCTTGACGCGCCGTTTCAAGTATTTTTCTGTGCGCCATGTGAACGCAATCAAAAAAGCCCAGCGCAATAATTTGTTTGTCAAAAAGTACCGACATATCTAATCCTTCAAATACGTTTTTATCCTAAACATTCCTTCCGGCGTGGTGGTCCCCACTCCGAAAAATTCTCCGTTACAATACACTGTAAATAAATCATATTTGCTTACAAACGGAAAACTAACGCCGCATAAAATCTGTTTATACATTTTTACGGGAAAGTCCTCACGCGGCATATCCGCAAGAACGTTTTCGACCGGAATAATTGCGCTTTCGCCCATTTCTGATATCTGATCGAGCGTCTTTGCGTCGTCAATAGAAAACCTGCCGCTTCTCGTCCTCTTTATCGCCGTCATTGTGGCGGCGGTTCCCAGTTGCGCTGCAATATCACGGCATAGACTTCTTATGTATGTTCCGGATGAGCAGCATATTCTAAACAGATATTCGTCTTCACCCACCTGCCTAAGCAATGTAAAATCGAAAATTTCCACGCTAGCGGGTTGCAGATTGACTTTTTTACCCCTCCGAGCCAAATCATATGCACGCACACCGTTGATGTTTTTAGCACTGTATCGTGGCGGCACCTGGTTTATTTTGCCGATAAATTTTCGGGCAGCTTCTATAATTTGATTTTCCGTGGGCAGCACATCGCTTGTTTTTACAATTATGCCGTCCTTATCCAAAGTGTCGGTTTCGTATCCGAACTTAAACACCGCCTCGTAAACCTTGTCTTTGCTCAATAATAAATCAAATAATCTTGTAGCTTTGCCTATGCCCACCGGCAGCACACCTTCCCCTTGAGGATCGAGAGTGCCCATATGCCCTACGGCTTTCGTAGAAAAAATCTTTCGTATAGCGCTTACGACATGCTGGCTTGTACATCCGGGTTCTTTGTATACGTTTATGATTCCGTTCATAACATATCTTCCGAAACTGCTTTAACTACTTTTGCCACACACGAATTAAAATCGCCGTTTACGACGCATCCCGCCGCCAAAACATGCCCGCCGCCGCCGAATTTTCCTGCAATTTTCGCGACGTTAGGTCCTTTGGAACGAAAACTCACCTTAAAACTTAGTGAAGACTGCTGAGTCATGCACACTGCAACCACGACCGAACCTACAGACATGGGATAGTCGATTATCCCCTCGGTGTCCGCCATTACGCAGCCGCATTCTTTTAGATCGCGTTGAGATAATGCTATTACGGCGACTTTTTCATCGCAATAATAGTGCATTTTGTTAAGAGCAAGTCCTATTAAACGCATTTTTTCCACCGTGTTGTTACGATAAAGATTGTCCACTAACTTAACGGCATCAAAATCGAATTCCAAAAGCTGTGCCGCAGCAAGCAACGTGTTTGGTTTTGTATTACTGTGATGAAAATGTCCTGTATCGGTAGATATTCCCATATACAAATCTTGCGCAATACCCGCGTCTATCAAACCTGAATCTTTAAGCAGCAAATACACTATCTCGCAAGTGCTGCTGGCGTCGGCGCAAACCTCATTAACGGCTGCAAACATCGTATTTGTTGCATGATGGTCGATATTTACGGTTTGTTTACAGCTAAAATAAATGTCCGAATACTCTCCCATGCGAAACTCATCGGCGCAATCTACCGATATAGCCAGATCATATTCGGACAACTCTCTTTTGCCGAATATTTCATGGTTTTTAATAAAAGAATAGTGTTCGGGAAAGGGGGAATCACACAAAAAATCGGCACTTTTATTTAATTTTTTTGCTACTGAATACAAGGAAAACCCTGCGCCCAGACAATCTCCGTCCGGCCGCACATGACAAACGATCAAAATATTTCGAGCATTAATTAGGTTTTTAACAAGGTCAATCATCTCGCTGGATTTCCTTCAAAATTTTGTCTATTCTTTCGCCGTACTCGGAAGTATTGTCCAAAATAAAGTGAATATCGGGTATTTGACGAATGTCGCGAAACTCCTTTGCCAGTTCGCTTTTAATAAATCCCGTCGACCTTACTACAGTGTTAAATGTTGTAAGAGCGCTGTCTTTATCGCCCAATACGCTCAAATACACCTTAGCCGTCTTTAAGTCTTTGGCAATATCCACTTTTGTCACTCCGACCAGCTGCGTTTTTCTCGGGTCCTTAATGCGATGCTCTATTATATCCGCCAACACGCGCTGCATATCGCTGTTTAACCTTTCAATTCTATAATTCATACGCACTCCGTCAGTTTTGCTTTTCTTCTACTATATAAGCTTCGATTTCGTCGTTTTCCTTAAGACCGGTAAAATTATCTATGCTTATACCGCACTCATAGCCCTGCGCGACCTCTTTTACATCGTCCTTAAAGCGTTTAAGGTTATTGATGTTACCATCGAAAATTACGACGTTATCGCGATAAATGCGCACTTTGCAATTGCGCGTAATTTTGCCGCTTGTGACATATGCTCCGGCTACTTCTCCGGCGGAAGACAGTTTGAAGACGTTTCTCACCTGCGCCTTTCCTATTATCTTTTCTTCATATTTAGGCGCCATCAAGCCCTTCATGGCATTGCTTACATCATCTACAGCGTCATAAATCACGTTGTAAAGTCTGATATCTATACCCATCTTCTCGGCCATATTTTTAGATTCACTGTCGGGGCGAACATTAAAGCCTATTATTATTGCATTGGAAACGCCGGCAAGCATAAGGTCCGATTTATTGATAGCGCCAACGCCGCCATGCACAATGACGACTTTAACTTCCGGTGTCGACAATTTTTCCAGCGACGATTTAAGAGCTTCGACAGAACCCTGCAAATCCGCTTTTATTATCAGATTGAGTTCCTTGATTTTTCCTTCGCTGATTTTATTGAATACATCGTCAAGCGACACTTTTTGGCCTTGATTAGCTTGTTCGTTTTTAAGTTTGGCGGTTCTTTCATCGATAATTTGTTTAGCCGTTTTTTCATCGCTGACAACGTACATGGCATCCCCCGCGTTGGGAATATCTGCAAATCCCAGCAGCGATATGGGCGATGAAGGACCTGCCTCTTTAATATTGCGTCCTTTATCGTCGCTCATGGCTCTGACTCTTCCCGACGTCAGTCCCGACACCACATAATCGCCAACGTGTAATGTTCCGTTTTGTATGATTACGTTAGCTACAGGACCCTTGCCTTTGTCGAGCTTGGATTCGATGATAACACCGCGGGCGCTTCTCTTGGGATTGGCTCTATAGTTGTTGTACTCGGCCAAAAACAAAATGGTTTCCAGAAGTTTGTCTATGCCTTCGCCTGTTTTTGCCGAAATCGGCACCATCATAACGTCGCCGCCCCATTCTTCGGGCACCAAGTCATATTCCATAAGGTTCTGTTTTACTCGATCGATATTCGCACCGGGCTTATCGATTTTATTTATGGCTACAATAATGGGCACTTTGGCAGATTTTGCGTGATTGATAGCCTCTACGGTCTGGGGCATAACGCCATCGTCCGCAGCAACGATAAGTACGGCAATATCCGTAACCATTGCTCCTCTCGCGCGCATTTCCGTAAACGCCTCGTGTCCGGGCGTATCCAAAAATGTGATTTTCTCGCCTTTGCAGACAACCGAATACGCGCCTATATGCTGCGTTATTCCGCCCGCTTCGCCGGCCGCGACAGATGTTTTCCGAATAGCGTCAAGCAACGACGTCTTGCCGTGATCGACATGACCCATAACAGTAATAATGGGCGGACGTTTTACAAGGTCTTTTTCATCGTCCTGCTCTTCATATAAAGCCGTAAGTTGATCTTCTTTGCTTTGTTCCAATTTAAGTTCCAATTCTACGCCAAGCTCGTTTGCCACAAGCTCCATTGTAGGAAAGTCCACTACGCTGTTTATGTTTGTCATTATACCCAGAATCATAAGTTGTTTTATTATTTCCTGGGCGGTTTTTCCTATTTTTTCGCTAAGAATCTTAACGGTAAGATTTTCCGTCGTGATAACGGCCTTTTCTATTTTTGCGGGCGGCGTAAACACATGGGGCTGCTTGGCTTTTTTATTCTTCAATTTACGCGTGCCCATGCGCTCTTCACCCATATCGTCGACCACAAATCCCTGGCGTATTAAGGTGCGCTTTGACGGCATCTTTTTTTCTTCGCCTTTATTGTAATCGCGCTTCTTATTGTCATGCGCGTTCGAACGTCTGTCCTTCTGCGGCATGAGCGGCACTGCGTCCATCTTTATAGCGCCCGGCTTTTTACGCGCGAAAGAACTATCCGTTTTCTTTTCTCCCGTCGCGGGTGTTTTTGCTAAATTTTTTCTATCCCCGAAACCGCGTTTATCCGCCCCGGGTTTTCCCGTCCTCGGCGGCTTTGGAGCGGGCTTCGGCATGGGTGTGGGAATAAACACCCCTTTAATATAAGTGGGGGCTGTGTCAAACGTTTTCGTTCTAACTTCCGGCGCCGATTCAGGCTTAGCCGCCGGTTTTTGAACGTCTGCCGGCTCACGGATCTCCGACGGTTTGACCTCTTCCGGCGGTGCTGCCGGCGTTTGTTCAACACTTACTGTAATTTCTTCCGTTTTTGCCGCATCATCTTCAGGCGGTAAGGGTTTTGCTTTCTTTTCCGGCTGCGATACAACGTGTGGTTTCGTTTTTTCTTCGCTTAAAACTCGACGCTTTTCCTGTTGCTTCACATTAAAAGCACTTAGTGCTTTTTCGATTTTTTTCTGTAAATTTTTGTACTTTAAAGTCAATGCCGTGAAAGCGTCGTCTATGTTAAGCTTATTGACTTTTACGATATCTTTTTCTACGTCGACTTTTTTGCTGTCATTTACCAAATTATTTACCCTCCGATATCAAATGATACATATCGTTATTATAACTATTCATGATGGCATTTGCCATTTGTTGGTCCACAATCGCCACTGCTTTACAATTGTCTTTGTGTACAATCTGCCCAAGATCAAAGTTTACGGTCGTTATGACAGGCGTCCCGGGACAAGCTGCGACTATCCTGTCAATATTTTTTTTGGCAATCGTCCTGCAAACCACCGTCAAATATTTCTTTCGCCTGCTTGCCGCAATATTATCGGTGCCGAAAATAACTTTTCCTGCCTTTATTGCAAAGCCCAAAATGGTTTTTACTTTATCCGAAATATTCTGCATCCAATTCCTCTGACAGTTTTTGATATTCTTCGGCAGTAATATCGCAATGAAAATTTTTATTCAGCATTTTGCGCTTTATCATTGCCGATATACATTCCTTACTGCGACACACATATGCGCCGCGGCCGGGCGCCTTGTTTTTTTTATCCACGACAGGCTTTGCGCCCGAATCCAATACAAAACGTATTAACTGGCTTTTTTCGCGCATTTGTCTGCAGGCAATGCACATCCTCTTCGGTGTTTTTGCGCTTTTCATCTATTACTCGAGATCTCCGAGATCTTCTTCAAAGACGTCGTCGAAGGTTTCTTCCTTCTTGGGTTCCTCGGCGACGGGAGCTGCTTCTTCTTCCGCCTGCATCAGCGACGAATACGGCTTGACATCTATCTTCCATCCGGTAAGTTTTGCGGCCAAACGAGCGTTTTGTCCGTCCTTGCCTATTGCAAGACTGAGCATATCGTCCATAACAATGACTTTCGCGGCGCGTTCTTCGTCGTTTACCTGAACCATAACTACTTTTGCCGGACTCAGCGCACGGGCGATAAATTCCAATATGTCCGGATCCCACGATATAATATCGATTTTTTCGCCGCCCAGTTCGGAAACAATGGCGTTGACTCTCATTCCTCTGTTGCCTACGCATGCGCCTACCGCGTCGACTTTTTTGTCTTCGCAGTAAACCGCCATTTTCGTCCTGTATCCCGCCTCGCGGACAATTGCTTTGATGGTTATCAAACCGCTTGCTATTTCGGGAACCTCTATCTCAAACAGGCGCTTGACAAAGCCCGGTGCCGTACGCGAAACCAAAACCTGAGGGCCGCGCGGTCCGGCTTTGATTTTTTTGACGTAAACCTTAATGGTTTTTCCCGGAACGTATTTGTCGTTCGGAGCCTGATCCTGCGGCAGCAAAACGGCCTCCACCTGCTTGTTGAGCTCCACATAAACATTGTCGCCTTCGATTCGTCTTACTGTACAAGTGACTAGCTCGTCTTCTTTTTGCGACAGTTCGCTAAAAGCAATCTCGCTTTCTATTTCACGCAATTTCTGCAATATCACCTGGCGCGCCGTCTGCGCGGGTATTCTCTGAATGTTTTTTGAATCTATTTCTTCTTCGACGGTATCGCCCACTTTGTATTTTTTATTGATAATGCGCGCGTCTTCCAAAGAAATTTGCATATCTTTGTCTTCCACCTGATCGACGACGGTTTGATACGCATAAACTTTAAGAGCATTTTTATCGGGCATGAGTTTTACCTTAACGGCTTTGGCAGTGCCCATTTGTTTTTTATAAGCTATGGCAAGAGCCGTCTCGAGCGCTTCAATAAAAACTTCCTTTTTAATGCCTTTTGTTGCCTCGAGTTCGTCAAGTGCCATAAAAAAATCTTTACTTATCATATTTTATCCTCCGGATATTATTCAAATTTCACAAGCGGGCGCACGAGAGCAATACGATTATCCTCCAATTTTATCGTATCGCCGTTGGACTGCAACTCCAAACAGGTGTCCGTTTTTTTTAACAAAACGCCTTCGTATATCTTTTTGCCCATATACGGCGCATAAAGTTTAACTTCTACTTCTTTTCCGTAATTGCGTTCGTAATCGCGCTGCTTTTTAAACGGGCGATCCAGCCCCGGCGACGAAATGTTAAGAATATAAGGTTTATCGTCGGAGGGATCGAGTTCATCCAAGACGGGTTCCACTGCATAATGCACCTTTTCGCAATCGTCCAGCGAAATGCCGCCGGTGACATCGATAAAAACCGTAAGATTAAGCTCGCCGTTCTTTTTTACGAACTCCACATCGACAATCTCGTAGCCCATCTGTTCGACTACCGGGTTTATAGCATCGAAAATTTGTTTTTCCGTTTTCAAAACAGCCTCCATAAAAAGACTTAAGAGCGAACCATTGTCCACTCTTAAGTAAAACCATCTAAGCTAAATATAGTATAACATTTTATTTTACAAATATCAAGTATTTTTTATCTGTTTTTTGTAAAAATCACAACATTTTAGCAAGTTCTACAAAAACTTTTGCCGTAGCAACGGTATCGTCCAAAGCTCTGTGCGCATTTTCATTGACAATGCCGAAATATTTTGCAACGGTAGATAATTTATAGTTATGAACTGTGCGCAGCAGTTTTTTTGCCAGCACCATGGTGTCTTCGTGCTCGGCGGGAAAGCGCAGCTTTTGTTCGCCGGCAAGGCGCGTCAAAATTCTGTAATCAAAATCGTTGCTGTTATGCCCAACGAGAATAGCACCCGAGCAAAATAGATTAAAGTCCGGCAAAACCTCTTCTATCGACGGCTGACCCGCAAGCATCTCATCGGTTATATGCGTTTTATCGATAATACGCTGGTCTAATTTTTCGCCGGGATTGACAAGCGACGAAAAAGTCTCGGTAAATCGACCGTCTACGATTTTTACGGCGCCAAGCTCGGTGACTTTACATGAAGCAATGTCGAGGCCGGTCGTCTCCATATCGAATACAACGTACGTCTTGCCGACAAGATAGGCGGGAACCTCTTCCGTCTTTTTTACGTCAAACAAATTAACCTGCGAAGTTTCGATGTACGGCTGAGGAAAAACCGTTTGGTATTCCGTCGGAGTAACGCGGTATATCTCCTTTTTTACAAAGTCTTCCGGCAAACGGCAAAAAGACAGACTTCTCACAAAAACCGAATAGGACTTCTCGCCTCTGAAACTGTTTTCTTTGAGCTGCCCCTTTATGACGATTTCCGCACCGTCCGTCACTGCGGACACTTTTTCCTGCGTCATCGTTTTATTGAGAAATATAAGACAGTCGATGCTTCCTGTGTAATCGCTTAAAACAAATTTATAAAACGTTTTACTGCCGTCCGCTTTTTGCGATTCCCTGAATGAACTGACTTTGCCGCAAATGACAATTGTTTCTTCGACGTGCGAATAACAGTCCTCTATATATATCGCGGCTTCATCTATGGGTTTGCCGACACATTCCTTAATGTCCAGCGGCTTAATAATTCTTTCACCCTCGGACTTAAACACAAACGCCCCGTCGTCGTCAATGCTTACCTCGTCTATCTTGGCGTCCATGGCGTCGGATCTGATAAACTCCGGTTTTATATCCTCGGTAAAATACAACTTTAAGTACTCTTTTAATTCGCCTGCAATTTTACGTTCGCTGCAATACTCGCACGCGTCGGATTCCGCCGGTATGCGCAAAACTATTCTGTCGGAATTTTCTTCGGGGACAAAATCAATGGCCTGCTTATCAACAAACGGCACTACCGAAGGATATCCGGACAAAAACTCCGCTACCGCGTTACGGCAAAGTTCAAGATCGAATTTTGCGGCACTAAGATGAATATTTAACGTCGCCGAAGTGTTTATAACTTTTGCCGCCGCGCTTAATATCTCTTCGCGGTGCGCATTGACCGTTTCTGTCTTATTCTCAGGATAAATCAGTTTTACGTCTATGGTCTGCTTGTACACATTGATATCGACGCCCACCAGCTGCACAAAATCGAATTTATTATCCGTAATCTCATTAAATTGTCTGGAAAACTCACTTCTCATGTATTCGTAAATATTCGTCAATCATCCTTTTCAACTGCTCGACTACACTGTCGGCGGATATGGTTTTTGTAACTTTGCCTTTTGTAAAAAGCACCGCTTTATCCTTTCCGCCCGCCACGCCGAAATCACAGTCCGCGGCTTCGCCGGGTCCGTTTACCACACACCCCATGATGGCTATTTTAAGCGGAATTTTAATATCTTTAACATACTCTTGTATTGCTTTGACAGCGCCTATAAGGTCGTACGAACAACGCGAACACGTCGGACAGGAAATAATTTCGCAGTAATTTCTGTCAAGCCCCGCGGCGCGCAGTATCTTTTGTGCCGCGTACACTTCGTTTACAGGATCTTCGCTTAACGACACTCGTATTGTATCGCCAATATTGTCCAACAACAGCGAACCTATCCCTATCGCCGATTTAATAAGCGCCGCTTCTCCGCCGCCGCTCTCCGTAACGCCAACATGCAACGGATAGTCGATAATTTCCGACAACATTCTGTAAGACGCCACACACGTCTTTATATCACTGGACTTGACGGAAACGACAATATCGTAAAAGCCGCTTTCTTCGAGAATGCGCACATTTTGCAAAGCGCTTTCCACAAGCGCTTCGCCGCAATTGCCCTTTTCGTCAAGCAGTTTTTTGTCTAGCGAACCGGAATTTACTCCTATTCTTATCGGTACGCCGTTACGCTTGCATGCGTCGGTAACAATACGGACTTTATCTTTGCCGCCTATATTTCCGGGATTAAAACGAATTTTCGCCATCCCTGCCTCGGCGCAAGCGACCGCAAGTCTGTAATCAAATTGTATGTCCGCCACAAGAGGCATCGACACGTTGTCTATATAATATCGACAGGCGCTTACATCTTCCGCGTCTCTTACGGCAAGCCGAGCTATATCGCAGCCCGCGTCCTGCAAACGTTTTAGCTGTGACAATGTGCTCTCTCTGTCGGCAGTATCCGTGTTTGTCATCGATTGTATTGCAATGCGATTGCCGCCGCCTATCGTAATATTTCCTATCTTTACACTACGCGTCATAATTCTATCCTATAAAATGGAACAATTCCACCACTATACAAAGTGCAAACAACAGCACTAGCCCCACCAAGCTTATTATTACCTCTATATTTCGATTTATGGGCTTACCGCGTATCCATTCAATTATGGTAAACACGATTTTCGAGCCGTCCAAGGCCGGTATAGGCAAAATATTAAAAATAGCCAGATTGGACGCTATCAGCGGAAGCAACAGGAAAATATTAAGCCAATGCTGTTGTGCCGCGTCCGCCATAAACTTTATGGTGGAGACTGGGCCGGATAGCGACGTAAGCGCCAATTGCCCCGTCAGCAGCTGTCCAAGAGTCCCCAAAACAGTCCATGACAGCTGTAACGTGTACGGAATACAATACAATAGTGCGCTGCCTATATTCATCGGAGCGGCATAATCGCTGGACAAAAAGCCAAAGCCCATATAACTGCCCCTTTCCTCGTCATAAATTTCCTGCTTGACGACGCTAACATCCAGCGTCTCTCCGTCGCGTATAACGGTAAACACCGCCGTATCGCCCTTAATTTGCGCTATCACGGTAGCAAAGCGATTGATGGCGTTTAATTCGATGCCGTTTACCTTTATAATTCTGTCATTTACCATTAATTCGGCATTATACTCGTTGCCAAAATCATCCACCTGCTTTTCCATGACGACGGTAGTGATATTGCCGCCGCAGCAAAGAAAAATGAAAGCAAAAATAATTGCGGAAATAAAATTAAAAGCCGCCCCTGCCAAAAGCACCAAAATGCGTTTCCACGGAGCCTGATCATAAAAATTTTTGAGCTCGGCGCTTTTATCCGAGGCCGCCGCGTCCAAGACCGGCGCCGATGTATCGTCGTTGGTTTTGCCCATCTCGCAGCTTACCGCGCTGCCGGTCGGCTCGCTGCCGGATGAGTCCGTTTTTTCCTGCCGGTCGGCAAAAACGTCCAGTTTACCGCTGTCCGTAGTATTTTCGGTCGTCGGGGCGGAAGAATTGTTTTTTTCCTCGCCGGTCGTTATTTCGTCTTCACCGCTGAATGCACAAAAGCCGCCCAACGGCAGCAGTCTTATCGAAAAAACTTCTTGCGTCTTTTTGTTTTTTCTACTAAACAGTTTCGGACCGAATCCTATCGAAAACTCGTTTATTTTAAATTTTAACAGTTTTCCTACTATATAGTGCCCGAATTCATGAATGGTCACCATCAACAGCAAAATTACAATGGCAAGAATTATATACATCATGAATACCTCATTTTCAACTAATTATTTCTTTGTAATCTTTCATTACATAATCATATGTCCGGCAATGCGTTTTAAGGATATCGTCACAAGTATTTAAATTATAAAATTTCGCATTTTCCATAACCGATTGAACGATTTTCTGTATATCCGTAAAGGCTATTTTTCTATCCAAAAACAGTTGAACAGCGGCTTCGTTGGCAGCGTTCAACGTGCATGGCGCGTTTTTTCCTTCGATAAGGCTTAACTTTGCCAATTTCGGCAGAATAAATATATCTTCCCGAGGGGGCAAAAAAGTCAGACTCTTGTCAAAATCGAACTCATAATTATTTGCGTGCAATCTTTCCGGATAGGATAAGGCAATCAAAATCGGCAATTCCATCGTGGTTTTCGACATTTGTGCCAAAATACTGCCGTCTACAAACTGCACCATAGAATGGATGACCGACTGCGGGTGGATGATATAATCTATGTTCTCTATATCAAACAAATAGCGCGCCTCTATTATTTCCAGCCCTTTATTCATCATTGTGGCGCTGTCGACGGAAATTTTCCTGCCCATATTCCAATTGGGATGAACTACGGCCTGTTCGGGCGTCACACTCTCAAGCCGGGAAAGGGACTGCGCCGAATAAAACGGACCGCCGCTTGCCGTGAGAATAAGTTTTTCGACGCTTTCCTTTTTTTTGCCTTCCAAACATTGCCATACGGCGGAATGTTCGCTGTCGACAGGCAAAATACGTACTCCTTTTTCATTTGCAAGGCGCATAATATATTCGCCGCCCGCCACCAGCACTTCTTTACTTGCAAGAGCCACGTCTTTCCCGTGACATATTGCCGATACTACGCCGTCAAAGGCGCTCATGCCGGTGACTGCACACACGACGATATCGCATTCATCGATTGCAGCCAGGGCAGACAGCATATTTTTACCCGTTATTACGCTACCATCATAGTTTAGATGTAAATCGCCGATTTTATTTTCGTTGCCCAAACCGACATAAGCGGGTCGAAACTCGTTTGCCTGTGAAGAAAGCAGCTCTGCATTGCCATAGGCGGCAATAGCCGAAACGATAAACTTATCGGCGTTATTGCGAATTACATTAAGCGTTTGCCTGCCTATCGACCCCGTACTTCCCAACAATGCGATTTTTTTCATGTTAAATTATCAATCCCCTGACAAACAAATAGGTAAAAATAAAAACAGCCGACACAATAAGCCCGTCAATGCGATCCATAAAGCCGCCGTGGCCTGCAAGTAACGTCCCGAAATCTTTTATGCCGCAGACGCGCTTTATATAAGACGACGTCAGGTCGCCCATTTCACAGAATACCGCTGTTCCCAATCCCAATGCTATCCAATTGACGGCATCTATCCAGATGACGTCGGACAACGGTAAAATTCCTATTACGGAATATCTTCCCAAAATCAACAGAATGACGCCGGCAATGATACCGCCCAATACACCGCCTATTGCTCCGGAAACGGTTTTTTTGGGACTGATCTCCGGACAAAACTTAGGCCCTTTTAACGCCGATCCGACAAAATATGCCATCACATCCGCAAGAGACGACCCGATAAACACCAAAATCACGGCGCCGGAAGACAGCCCGCCCGGAAGATATGCCAGACTTAACGTTACAAATAAGAAAATGGTGGGATAAAACAAAACAAACGCGGTTGCTCCACCGCCGCTTACGGCATATTTTTTTGAAAACATGGTAAAGTTAAGTACAATCACGGCAAGCAATATCGTAAGCAGTACAACCGAAATCAACGCCATAATCAATCCGGCGTAATGCATGACGATTTTATATGCAATATATTGCAATGCCACGCAAATAACAAATAAAGGCTTTACTGTTTTCGAACATTTTGCCTCAAGACATTGGCACACTTCAAAGCCGGCGGCGTACATTAAAAATAGGATAAAAACGTCAAAAACTATCGGGGTCCACAGAATCGTACCCAAAACCGCGCCTATATACACTATTGCGATGAAAATACCGGTAATTACTCTCTGTTTCATTTGTCACTTCCCAAATTTTCTTATTCGCGACGAATAATCTTTAAGCGCTTTAAAAAGCTCGCGTTTGTCAAAATCCGGCCACATTTTTTTGCAAAAATACAGCTCCGAATATGCCGCCTGATAAAGCAGAAAATTGCTTAGCCGCTGTTCGCCGCTTGTGCGTACAATAAAATCGGGGTCGGGAATTCCCGCCGTGTACAACAACGATGCAAACGATTCGGCATCCACTTTTTCTCCATTTTCCACCGCTGTATTAACAGCTCTTATTATTTCACTGCGCGCACCGTAATTCATCGCTACATTCAGAGTTCCGTTGATAACTTCCGGAACAAACGCCGTCAAACGCGTAATATCTTGCTGTAAATCTTCCGGAAATGCCGAAATATCCCCGAAAACATTGATTTTAATGCCTTTTTCGGAGAGCTTTGTAAAATACTTGTTAAAATAATTACGAAATAAATCTAAAAGCGAATCTACTTCTTCTTTGTCGCGCTTCCAATTTTCAGTCGAAAAAGCATAAACGGTAATATACGGAATTTTCAGCGCAAAGACTTCGTTTACTATCTTTTCGAGTGTCTTTACGCCTTCCGCATGACCTATTTTTCGACTAAGTCCTCTCTTTTTCGCCCATCTTCCGTTGCCGTCCATAATAAAAGCGATATGACGGGGAAGATTTAAAAACTTATCAGACCTCAAAAACTTCGGCTTCCTTATTTTTGATTATGGTGTCGATGTCGGCAATATTTTTATCCAATATTTTCTGTACATCCTTGCCGAAAGTCTCGACATCATCCTCGGTGATGATATTATTTTTCTTAAATTCCTTAATTTTGTCCAGAATATCTCTGCGCGCATTGCGCAAAGTCACTTTGTATTCTTCACCTATCTTGTGGACTTGCTTTGACAGCTCTTTCCTGCGCTCTTCCGTAAGCTGCGGAAATACAAGACGAATGACTTTTCCGTCGTCGGTAGGCGTAATGCCTATATCCGATGCGTTTATGGCCTTAACCACCTCTTTTATCATGCTCGTATCCCACAAGGATATTTGCAACAATCTGGCTTCCGGCACGGTAATATTCGCCATCTGATTTAACGGCGTCATAGTTCCGTAATAGTCGACGTAAATTTTGTTAAGCAGCTGCGGATTTGCTCTGCCGGCACGTATTGCGCTTAAATCGATTCTAAGATGTTCTATACTTTCCGCCAGACTCATCTCGTATTCGTCAAAAGCATCCTGAACCTGTGGATTACTGAAGGTCATATTTATTTTCTCCTTATTCGTTTTTTTAATATTATATCATCTAATAAAAATTTTTACAACTATTTTATAATTGTTCCTATTTTTTCACCCGTAGCCGCTTTGATAAGTCCGTTTTCGCTTTCTAAGCCAAAGGCGATGATAGGCATATGGTTTTCACGGCACAACGTTACCGACGTCAGATCCATGACTTGCAGGTCTTTGTTGATGATATCCATGTATGTCAAACTGTCGTACTTTTTTGCTTTGGGATTTGTACGAGGGTCGCTGTCGTAAACGCCGTCTATGTTTTTAGCCATAAGCAATACGTCTGCGCCGATTTCGGTTGCGCGCAAAGCAGCTCCCGTATCCGTCGAAAAATATGGATTACCGGTGCCGCAAGCAAAAATAACTATTCTGCCGCACTCAAAATGCCTTAACGCCTTTCTCAAAATAAAAGGCTCGGCCACTTGCGGAACGCTTATCGCCGTCTGAACGCGAACAGGTACGCCTTTGCTTTCTATCGCGTCCTGAAGCGCAAGCGAATTCATGATAGTCGCCAGCATTCCCATATGGTCGGCGGTAACTCTATCCATATTCTGCCCCTGCCTTCCGCGCCAAAAATTTCCGCCGCCCACAACTATGGCGATTTCCACTCCCATCGAATGTAATTGCACTATCTGCGAAACGATATTGTCGACTGTATCTGCATTGATGCCCGTCCCTTTTTCGCCTGCAAGCGCCTCACCGCTTATTTTTAGCAACACTCTTTTATACATAAATTCCTCCGGATTTTTATGAAAACACTATAAAAACGGGAACACTTAAAAATAAAGCGTTCCCGAAAAAATTATCTGTTGGTAATTTTTGCTATTTCTTCGGCAAAATTCTCGTTTTTCTTTTCAAGGCCTTCGCCCATTACAAACTTTTCAAACTTAACAATCTGCGCCGTGGTACCGAACTTTGCGGCGACATTATCAAGGTACTGTTTTACTGTAAACGATGTGTCTTTGACAAAATCCTGATCTATAAGGCAAACTTCTTTGTAATAATTTTTGACCTTATTACTAATGATTTTCTCGACAATGGCCTCGGGCTTACCGGCATTCTTGGGATCGTTCTGCACCTGCATCGTGAGAATTTCACGTTCGTGCGCCACTTCTTCCTCAGGCACTTCGTTTTCATAAGCATATTTGGCGGAGCACCATGCGGTATGCAAAGCTATGTCATGGCATGCCTCCACAAAATCCTGCTCGTTATTAAGGTCTTTACCCGTCTTGATTGCAAGCAAAACGCCGATTTTGCCGCCCATGTGAATGTACGACTCAACGCGTCCTTCTTCTTCCACCAAAACAAATCTGCGTACCGTAATTTTTTCGCCCGTTTTGGAAATAGCTGCGTTGACAAGGTCCTGAATGGTAAGACCCGCATCGCCCGTATACGGCTGCGCCAGCAGCTGTTCGAGATTCTGGGGCTTGGCTTCGACAATATGTTTTGCCACGTTGTTGCACAGTTCGATAAACACATCGCTTTTGCCCACGAAATCGGATTCGCAGTTAATTTCCACCATGGCGCCGGTTTTTCCGTCGGGCGTAGTATAAGCCATTACAGCGCCTTCGGACGCAATACGAGAAGCTTTTTTCGCGGCGACGCTGACGCCTTGCTCTCTCAAATATTCGGCAGCCTTTTCCATATCTCCGTCGGTTGCGACAAGAGCTTTTTTACAATCCATCATGCCGGCACCGGTCTGTTCTCTCAATGCGGCAACATCTTTAGCTGTAAATGCCATAAATAAACCTCCAAAAATTATTCCGCCTTTGCTTCGGCAGCTTCCGGCTCGACAGTTTCGACGGTTTCCGTCTGCTGTGTTTCCTCTGCGGCAGATTCAGTCGTTTCGTTGTGCATCTGCTCTTCCATCTGACGGCGAAGAGCCAAACCTTCTTCCCCTTCCTTTGCCTCGATTACGGCGTCTGCCATAGCCGATGCAATAAGCTTTATCGAACGAATTGCGTCGTCGTTGCCGGGTATAACATAATCTACCTCGTCGGGGTCGCAGTTTGTATCCACGATACCTACGATGGGGATGTGCAGCTTTCTTGCTTCCGCCACAGCCAGATGTTCTTTGTTCGGATCAACGACGAACAAAGCTCCGGGCAGTCCGCGCATCGTTTTGATGCCGCCCAGATTTTCTTCGAGTTTGTCGCGCTCCGCCAGCAACTGCAAAACTTCTTTTTTTGGCAGAACGTTAAATTCGTTCATTTTTTCCATCTGATTGAGCTTATTGAGTCTTTCTATACGCGTGCGAATGGTTGCGTAATTGGTCAAAGTGCCACCCAGCCATCTTGAATTGATATAATACATACCGCATTTTTCGGCTTCCTGCTTTATTGCTTCCTGAGCCTGCTTTTTCGTTCCGACAAACAAAATGGGCTTGCCTGATTCGGCAACAGACTTAATAAAAGCGTAAGCTTCATCGATAAGTCCTACAGTCTTTTCAAGGTTAATGATATAAATATCATTGCGCGAAGTATAGATATACTTCTTCATCTTGGGGTTCCACTTTCTTGTCGGATGCCCGAAATGCACACCCGCTTCCAAAAGCTGCTTCATAGAAATTACATTTGCCATAATTAGCCTCCTGTTATCCTCCCTGTCATCAACTTTGTCCGCCACAGTCACGCCGTGCATTAAAATTTGCGTGCCGCACAGAGAACAAATCCGAACAGGTGTGTATTAAACCATTTGGTATTATATCACAATAAAAAAAATAATGCAATTACTTTCAGGCACATTTTTAAGTAAAAGCATTATTTTTTTGCGAATAACCGATAAAATTTTTAGTTTTCTTTATTGCAATGACAACCATGCTCTTCGTCGTCGCAGTCGCCTTCGCATTCGTCGCAATCACAGCATCCGAAATTTTCCTCGTAAACCTTCATAAATTTATCGAAGATTGTATTTGCCAACTCTTCGCTGTCCACCGGTTCGAGATCCAACGGCTTGTCCTGTTCATCGTAATTGAGAATTTTATAGATATAAATTCCGCCCTCGTCTTCATTTTCGTCTTCATCGTAATTTTCAAGCAGACTGTAAAATTCTCCGTCGTGCTCTACGCACGCGACTTGCAGCAGTTTGACTTCTTTTCCCTCGTCGTCGGTAAATTCGAGGACTTCTTCTTCCTCAAAAATTTCCACTTGTTCTTTTTCGTCTTTCATTTTATACTCCTTATGCCGAACATCGGCGTTTAATACATTTTTAGCGATTTTGTTTGTCGAGATAATTTTGCAAAATGACCTGCGCCGAGGCGCTGTCCACCAGTTGAAGACGTTTGGATTTTTTTACTCCGGTTTCGTCAAACGCGCGGCTGACAAAAACTGTCGTCAGTCTTTCATCCATAAGTTCCACCTTGAGCCCCGAAACAATTTTCAACTTTTCGGCAAAGGCTTTAACCTTATTGGCCTGAGGACCTTCCGTCCCGTTCATATTCAGCGGCAGTCCTACTACAATAATCTGCGCGTCGTTGTTTTTTGCTGCGTCGCAAACAGCATCGATGGTCTTCCGCATGCTTATCGCCTGCAACGGCGGCAAAGTCGATGCAATTATCTGCATTTCGTCGCTTATGGCAAGCCCCACCCGTGCGTCGCCGTAATCTACACCGAGAATCCTCAAATTGTTACCTCACAAAACATTACAACGCAATAATTATAGCATAAACTTTACAAAATGTACAGATATTTTCGGCACCTTTTTTAATTTTAATGATGAATACGGACGAAAAAAAGAGAAACGCCGGCCGGCGCTTCTCCAAAAAAGTTATTCTTTAAGAGCTTCACTGAGTTCGCTGACTTTTTGCTGCGCTTCTTCCTGCATTTTGCTTAGCTCTTTTTCGGCGCTCTTGCACATTTTTGCCATCTTCTTTTTAACCTTGCAAATAAACTTACAACCGGTATCGGTCATATTAAATGCAAGCGCGGCAACTGCACCCGCCATAAAGCCAAAAACAAGTTCTTTCATAGCACACCTCCTGATGATAGCATTTGCGCTGTGAAAGATATTTAAACATACAAATTCTGGCAAAAAATCACACCATGTGTTTTTTCTGCGGCGCGTCGGCTATCAAAGACGAGACTTTGGACAAATTTTTATATACTTCTATGACTTTATCCGCGCAATAATCGACTTCCTGCGCGCTTAAAAATTTACCGAAAGAAAAGCGCACGGACCGTCTCGCATAGTCGTCGTCATAGCCCAGAGCTTTCATAACATGGCTGGGTTCCAGCGAACCGGACGAGCACGCCGCGCCCGATGAGCATGCCACGCCTTGCAAATCCAAAGCCATGACCATCGCGTCGCCCTCAACCGCCGGGAAGGTAAAATTAGCGATTTGCGCCAATTTGCTTTTTTTGTCTCCGTTATATATTATGTCAGGCAAAGCTTCGGTTATTTTTTCCGCAAATCTGTCGCGCAAGACGCGCACCTTAGCCGTATTCTCGTCTAAATCTTTGACCGCTTTTTCAATAGCCGCGCCCATGCCGACGACCAAAGCGACGGGAGTTGTTCCGCCACGCCTGGATTTTTCCTGATGCCCTCCCGAAATAAGCCTGTCTATTTTGACGCCGCTTTTAAGATACAGCGCTCCTATGCCCTTCGGGCCGTAGAACTTATGGGCGGATAGCGTCATGGCATCAACATCCCAATCTTTTACGTTTACAGGTATATTGCCGACGGCCTGAACGGCGTCCGTATGAAAAACTGCGCCGTATTTATGCGATATTTCCGCCAACTGTTTTACAGGCTGAATGGACCCTATTTCATTATTGGCGGTCATTATGCTCACTAACGCGGTACCGGAGGCTTTTAAAGCGTTTTCCAGCTGTAGGGGCGACACTATTCCGTTTTTTTGTACCGGCAGGAATACGACGTCATAGCCTTCAGGCGACATTTCCTGCGCCGGAGACAACACGGCTGCATGCTCTATCGCCGACACGACAATGCGTTTTCCCTTTTCGGCATTGGCTTTTGCCAAGCCTTTTATCGCCCAGTTGTCCGATTCCGTTCCGCCGGACGTGAAAAAAATTTCTTTCGGCTGCGCCCCTATCGAAACAGCAATCTGACGTCTTGCTTTATCCGTAGCATATGCGGCGTCTCGCCCGAATGAATGTACGCTGTCCGCATTGCCGTAACGTTCGCAAAAATACGGCGCCATTTCCGAAAAAACGTCCTTATCAAGCGGTGTTGTAGCTGAATAATCCAAGTATACTTTCATAGCCACAAACTTTTATTTTCTTTCGCCCAAAAGAATGTTCAGATCTTTCAGCTGCCTGTCTTCCACTTCGGAAGGAGCCTCTGTCATGAGGTCGGAAGCGTTTTGAACCTTCGGGAAAGCTATTACGTCCTTTATATTGTCCGTCTTTGTGAGCAGCATTATCAGTCTATCAAGACCAAACGCCAATCCGCCGTGCGGCGGAGTTCCGTAATTGAGCGCCGTTACAAACCATCCGAACATCTTTTGAATTCTTTCTTCGGTAAAGCCCAGCGCCTCGAACATTTTGTTTTGCACTTCCTTCGAGTGGATACGTATGCTGCCGCCGCCGGTTTCCTGTCCGTTGATGACCAGGTCGTATGCCTTTGCCCTTACAGCGGCGGGATTCGTATCAATAAGCGGGAGATCTTCTTCTTTCGGCATGGTAAAGGGGTGATGCATGGCTACAAATCTGCCTTCTTCTTCGCTGTATTCAAACTGCGGGAATTCCGTAATCCACAAAATATCGTATTTGCTTTCGTCGATGAGATGCGCTTTTTCCGCCAAATACAATCTCAGTGCGCCCAGCGCGGCAAAGACCGTTTCGTTTTTATCCGCGACTATAAGCAGCAGATCTCCCGGCTGCGCTTTTGCACGGGACAATATCTTTTTCATCTCGTCTTCGGTAAGAAATTTTGCAATCGAAGACTGCACGGCGTCCTCTTTAACGTTTATCGTAGCAAGTCCTTTCGCCTTGTAAGTTTTAACAAATTCGCCCAGAGCATCGATATCTTTGCGCGATAATATGGGATTGGGTTGTTTTACAAAACCCGTCGCATTGATAAGCCTTATACTGCCGCCGTTTTTCGCCGCCGACGAAAACACTCCGAACGAACTGTCGGCTATAATATCGGTTATGTCGCAAATTTCCAACCCGAAACGCGTGTCGGGCTTGTCCGAACCGAAGCGCTCCATCGCCTCTTTGTACGTCATACGGCGTATCTTTTCTTCAAATTCGACTCCTATCGTTTCTTTAAAAACCTTGCGAATGAGATTTTCGGCAACCGTCATCACGTCTTCTTCGTCGTCGACAAACGACATTTCCATATCAATCTGCGTAAATTCGGGTTGTCTGTTGGCTCTAAGGTCTTCATCGCGAAAACAGCGCGCTATCTGGTAATATTTGTCAAATCCGCTTATCATAAGCAGCTGTTTGTAAAGCTGCGGAGACTGCGGCAAGGCATAAAAAGTCCCGGGGTGCACGCGCGAAGGAACAAGATAGTCGCGTGCGCCTTCCGGCGTGGATCTGCCCAAAAACGGCGTCTCTATTTCCAAAAAGCCGTTATCGCTCAAAAAATTACGGACTATCGAACAAACTTTGCTGCGCATCATGATCTTTTCCTGCAACGCCGGTGTGCGCAACTCTAAATACCGATATTTGAGACGAAGAGCCTCGCTGGCAGCGGGATTGTTTTCCACTACAAACGGGGGAATATCCGAATTCGATAATATTTTAAAGGAATCGGCCACAAGCTCCCACATTCCCGTTTTCATACGGGGATTTTTGGCCGAGCCTTCACGGGCAACCAGCACGCCCTCAACCGCCAGCACATCTTCGTTGCGCACGGTTTCGGCTTTTTCAAACATGGACGGAGATATCACCGCCTGATCGAATTTTATCTGCAAAATTCCCGTTCTGTCGCGAAGATCGACAAATATAAGACTGCCCAAGTTTCTCATCTTTGCCGTCCAGCCCATAACGACTAATTTTTTTCCTATAAGTTCGTCACTGACATCGGCGCAATAATTTGTGCGCTTCATGTTACCCAAAAATTCCGACATATTTTATCTCCTGCATAAATCTTTTAAATCCGACAAATTAGTTTTTTTCTTATCGCCGTCTGACATACGTTTTAGCGTGACTTCGCCGCTTTGAGCCTCCTCCGGGCCTATGACGACAACATATTTTGCACCGATTTTATCCGCATACTTCATCTGCGATTTTAAACTTTTTCCCGTAAGGTCGGTCTCGGCGGCAACGCCTTCCTTACGGAGGTCTTGAACTATCTTAAGACATAAATCCATATACTCGGCGCTTTGGCTGGCAATAAAAACATTAGGATGGTTGTTGTCGGGAATGGCCACTCCGCAAGCGTTCATAAGCATCAGCAATCTTTCTATGCCCATTCCGAAACCTACGCAAGGCGTCGGCTTACCGCCCACCGATTGTACCAGATTGTTATACCTGCCGCCGCCGCACACCGTTCCCTGTGAACCTAATGCATTTGTGACGAATTCGAACACTGTTTTGGTATAATAATCCAGCCCTCTTACAATGGAAGAATCTACCTTGTATTTTATACCTCCTTTATTAAGCAAATCTTTCAGCTTTTCCATAAAGGTATGGCAATCGTCGCAAATATAATCTAAAATGTTGGGGGCGTTTTTTACTATTTCTTTGCACCCGGGCACTTTGCAGTCCAGGACGCGCATGGGATTTCGCTGCATACGGCTTTTGCACGTCTCGCAAAGCTTATCTTCGTTGCTGCGTAAATATTCCACCAGCGCCTGATTGTAATTTTTTCGGCACTGAGGGCATCCTATGCTGTTTATGTGCAGTTCGACATCGTCAATACCCATGGATTTTATGAAATTATAGGCAAGACTTATAACCTCGTAATCGTTGTAAGGGGTATCTCCTCCGTACAATTCCACTCCGAATTGATGATGTTCTCTAAGCCGCCCGTCCTGCGGTTTTTCATAGCGAAAAACCGGCGTAATATAAAACATTTTAAGAGGCAGCGACAATGCGTCCAGCGAATTTTCGACAAAAGCCCTTGCCACCGGGGCCGTGCCCTCCGCCTTAAGCGTTATCGAACGACCTGCTTTGTCTTTAAACGTGTACATTTCCTTGCCGACGACGTCGGTATCTTCGCCTATAGAACGCAAAAACAACTCGGTGTGTTCAAAAGTAGGCGTCCTTATTTCCTTAAAATTATATAAATGGCAAATTTCTCTTATCTTCTGTTCAACATACTGCCACTTGTAGCTGTCCTGCGGCAAAACGTCCTTTGTTCCCTTGGGAATGTTTATCATACTATCCTCCTAAATAATATATTTTTTCAAATCATACTGTTTGGCCTGCGACGACAAATGCTCGTCGACATACTGTTTATCCACAACAACCGTCGTCATGGGATGCGTTCCGTCGGCATTAAAGCTCAAATCTTCCAACAACGATTCCATGATAGTATGCAGCCTGCGAGCGCCTATGTCCTCGCCCTGCTGGTTTTCCATGACCGCATACTGCGAAATTGCCGCAATCGCGTCATCGGTGAAACTGAGATCGATATTGTCTACCGCCAAAAGCTGCTTGTATTGTTTGGTTATCGAATTTTCCGGCACAGTCAAAATGCGTATAAAATCTTCGTATGACAGACTTTTAAGCGTTACGTTTATAGGAAATCTGCCTTGAAGTTCGGGAATGAGATCGTGCACGCTGCTTATCTGGAAGGCTCCCGAGGCTATAAACAAAATAAAATCGGTTTTTATGGCGCCGTACTTCGTCATTACAGTACAGCCTTCCACAATAGGCAATATATCGCGCTGAACGCCCTCTCTGGAAACGTCGGGGCCGCCGTACGAACCTTTTGCGGCAATCTTGTCTATCTCGTCGATAAAGATAATTCCGTTTTGTTCGGCTCTTCTTATCGCCTCCATGTAGACATTATCCATGTCTATCTGCTTATCCATCTCTTCGTCCGCGAGAATTTTAACCGCGTCGCTTACGGCCAGCGTGCGTTTTTTCTTTTTCTTTGGCAAAATTCCGCCCAGCAACTCGTTTACGTTTATTTCCATCGCGCCCGGCACCTGTTCGACAGGCCTTGGCGTCTCTTCGACCTCTATCGAAACCAGATGGCTGTCCAGCTTGCCTGCGGCGTAATCGCTTTCCACCTGTGCGCGTATAACGTCTTTTGCCATGTCGGGGTTTTTTTTGCTGCGAGTCGAAGTAATTGCGTCTATTATTTTATTTGCCGCATTCTTCTTGGCCTGCTCGGCAAGTTCGGCGCGTTTTTCGTCCTTTACAAGTCTTATAGAGCATTCGACAAGATCTCTTACCATCGACTCTACATCGCGTCCGACATAACCCACCTCGGTAAATTTGGTTGCCTCTACTTTAATAAACGGCGCTTTTACGAGCTTTGCAAGCCGTCTGGCTATTTCCGTTTTGCCGACGCCCGTGGGGCCTTGCATAATAATATTCTTGGGCGTAATTTCTTCACGCTCCTCTTCGGTGAGCCGACTGCGGCGGTATCTGTTGCGAAGTGCAATTGCTACCGCTTTTTTCGCTTCGTCCTGGCCGACTATATATCTGTCTAATTCGTTTACGATTTCACGCGGGGACATCGACATGGTTACACCTCCTCAACGGTAAGATTGTCGTTTGTAAACACACAAAGTTCGGACGCGATTTTCATCGCCTCCACGGCAATTTCGCGAGCGCTCATGTTTGTATTTCTCAAAAGAGCTCTTGCCGCAGACAAAGCGTAATTTCCGCCGCTGCCTATCGCGCAAACACCGTTTTCCGGCTGAATGACATTGCCGGATCCGTCAATCAACAGCAAATCGTTCTTATCGGCGACAATCATCATTGCCTCCAACTGTCGCAGCGCCTTATCGCCGCGCCATTGCTGGGCGAGAGCTATCGCGCTTCTCATGAGATTACCGCTGTATTTTTGCAGCATTTCTTCAAATTTCTCAGACAAAGTAAAAGCGTCCGCGACCGAGCCGGCAAAACCCGTTATAACTTTGCCGTTGTAAAGTCTGCGTACTTTAACGGCGTTTCCTTTCATAATTATGCTCTGTCCCGCCGTAACCTGGCCGTCGCCGGCAATAACCGTGCTGTCACCTTTTTTTACGGCGATTATTGTAGTAGCTTTCATTTCCATAGATACACTCCTTGCAAAACCATATGTTATTGTTTTGCAAACGTTTTTTTTGTATTATAACACAAAAGATAATATAAATCAAATTAAAGCGCAAATTTTTTCCAAATCTTTCATACTGCGCTCGGCATAAAGGCGCTTGTTTTCCGCTTTATCGCGAGTTTTATTTTCAAGGGGAGGCAATATTCCGAAATTCGCATTCATGGGCTGGAAAGAGACGTTTTCCCGTTCAAGATAAGCCGCGAGCGCGCCCATTATTGTAGTCGGCGGGAACTCAGGCATAATCTTACCGCTGCAAACGGCCGCGGCATTTATTCCGCACATAAGCCCCGATGCGATGCTTTCGACATATCCTTCCACTCCGCTCAACTGCCCGGCGATAAATGTTTTTGGCAGCTTTTTGACCTGAAAGTGCCGGTTTATAACTTTGGGTGCATCAATAAAACTATTGCGGTGCATCACGCCGTAACGCAAAAATTCAGCGTTTTTCAATGCCGGTATCATTCCGAAAACCCTTTTTTGTTCCGAAAACTTTAAATTGGTCTGAAAACCCACGATATTATACATTTCACCCGCCGCATTTTCCTTTCGCAACTGCACCACCGCATACGGCTTTGTGCCGTTAAACGAAAATCCCACAGGTCTAAGCGGTCCGAACCGCAGCGTATCGAATCCACGTTTCGCCATAATTTCCACCGGCATGCAACCCTCAAACACTTCGTTGGTATCGAAGTCGTGTAACGGCGAACGCTCGGCGTTTACGAGCTGTTCGTAAAAATTTGCGTACTCTTCTTTTGTCATGGGACAATTTACGTAATCGCCTGTTCCCTTCCCGTATCTGTCGCCGGTAAAGGCCGCGGCATAATCTATGCTGTCGCCTGCAATGATCGGAGCGGCGGCGTCGTAAAAATGCAGCGTTTGTCCCAACTTTTCGATTATCGCGTCGGACAAAGCGCCCACCGTAAGCGGACCCGTAGCGATGACGGTAGGAGTATTTTCGTCCCAGTCATCCACCGTTTTGTTTATGATTTTAACATTTTTCAGCTCCTTTACGGCTTGCGTGACGGCATTTGTAAACAGCGTCCTGTCCACCGCCAAAGCGCTTCCGGCAGGAACTCTGACTTTGTCGGCAACGGCTATCAGTAAGCTGTCCATTTTCCTCAGTTCGGCTTTCAGCAGTCCTCCGGCAGCAGCAATATCGTCGCTTTTAAGCGAATTGCTGCACACCAACTCGGCAAAGGTTCCGACTTTATGCGCCGGGCTTTTAACGTCCGGTTTACATTCGTATAAGCTGACGGCAATGCCCCGCTTGGCGAGTTGATATGCGGCTTCGCAGCCGGCCAAACCCGCACCTATAACGTTTACGTTCATACGTTTTCCTCTTTGTATCCGCAATCTTTATTGGCGCAAACCAAATAATTTTTGCCTCTGTACGAACGTTTTACCATATAACCGCCGCATTGCGGGCATTTTTTGTCCGCTACCGGATAAAGCGACGTAAATTTACAGTCGGGATAGCCGGAACATCCGTAAAAAACTCCCTTTTTGGTGATGAGCTTTTTGATGGGCTTGCCGCACTCCGGACATGAGCCGTAATTTTCGTCGGCGGCGAGAGATTTTATGTTTTTACATTTGGGATATCCTGAACACGCCAGAAAATCGCCGTATCTGCCGTGACGAATTACCATGGGCTTGCCGCATTTTTCACATATTTCGCCTGTCGGTTCTTCCTTTTTTTCGGGAGAATCGATGACATTGACGTTTTCGTCCAAAGCTTTTGTATTCTTGCATTTGGGATAATTGGGACACGCAAGGAAACGACCGTATTTACCGTTGCGGTAAACCATGCGGCTGCCGCATTTTTCGCATATTACGTCGGACAATTCATCGGCGGCTTTGAGACTAAACGAATCATCCATAGCCGCGGCAATTTTATCTTCCAGCCCGTTGTAATATTCGCCTACGACATTTTGCCATACCTTGCCGCCTTCTTCTATTTCGTCCAGCTTGTTTTCCATATTGGCGGTAAAACCCACGTCCATAAAATCGGGAAAATATTTGATAAGCATATCCGTTACCTCTTCTCCCAACTTCGTCGGCGTAATAAATTTACCTTCTTTCTCGATGTACTGTCTGGAAAAGAGCAGGGCGACTGTTGGCGTATATGTGGCAGGTCTGCCTATTCCTTTTTCCTCCATGGTTTTTACGAGACTGGCTTCCGTATAGCGAGCAGGCGGCTTTGTAAATTTCTGTTCATACTTATAAGAAACAAATTCAAGCTGTTCACCCACGGTAAGTTCGGGCAATTTAACGCCCATATCATCGTCTTTTTCTTCCTGATAACTACTGTACACAGCGGTGTAACCGGGGAATAACGGCGTTTTTCCCGACACCTTAAAAGTATAATCGCCGGCGGATATTTCCGCATTGACGGTATTGTACTCGGCCTCGCTCATCTGACTTGCCAAAAATCTTTCGTAAATAAGCTTATACAGTCTGTAGTTATCGCTTGACAGGCTGTCCTTTACGCTTTCCGGCGTCCGCTCGAGCGTTATGGGACGTATTGCTTCGTGCGCGTCCTGAGCCGACTGCTTGCTTGCATATATATTCGGTTTTGCGGGAACGAATTTTTCTCCGTAGTTTTTTTTGATAAATTCGCGGGCGGCATGCTGAGCGTCGGGAGAAACACGCGTTGAGTCGGTACGAATATATGTGATAAGGGCAATATGTTCGCCGTTTATGTTTACGCCTTCATACAACGCCTGAGCCGCCGCCGAAGTCTTTTTTAGATTCATGCCCAGCTTGTTAAGAGCGTCCTGCTGCATGGAACTGGTGATGAAGGGCGCCGGAGCGTGCGACTTCGATATTTTTTTTACCGCTTTTTGCACTACGTATTTATTGTTTTTGTCAAGCTCGCCTATTACCTCGTCAAGCTGTTCTTTGTTGCCTATTTTAAATTTTTTACCTTTTCTCTTTTCCAATGCGGCGCGCATAACGTTGCCGTCCTTCTTGAGATTAGAGAAAAACAGCCAGTACTCTTCCGGCTTAAACGCGCGTATTTCGCGCTCTCTTTCGACGATAAGACGCAATGTAACCGACTGAACGCGCCCCGCGGACAGATTGTTGTGTATTTTTTTACACAGGACGGGGGAAAGTTTGTAGCCCACCAATCTATCCAATACACGTCTTGCCTGTTGTGCGTCCACCAGATTTTTGTTTATCGCGCGCGGGTGCGCCAATCCGTTTTTGACGGCTTTTTCGCTTATTTCGTTGAATTCCGCCCTAACCGGTTTGTCCGGGTTTATGCCCAGTATGTTTGCAATATGCCATGATATTGCCTCTCCTTCGCGGTCCGGGTCGGTTGCCAAATAAATTTCGTCCGCTTTGTTTGCGAGCGTCTTAAGTTCTTTTACTGTTTCCGTCTTATCCGGCATAATTTCATATCTGGGTTCAAAATCTTTCTTGACGTTTACGGCCAGCGTTTTTTTGGGTAAGTCGCGAACATGTCCTTTTGTCGCAAAAACTTTGTATCCTTTGCCTAGATATTTCTCTACGGTCTTAACTTTACCTGCACCTTCAATAACTACTAATTTCAAAGCATTTAATCTCCGTTTTTGGAAAATTCATTGGGATTTATTTTCATAATCAACTTGTCAATTTCAAGACGCGTCAGTATGGACGAAACCTTTTTCGGCGATAATTCCGTACTTTCGACAATATCGTCAAAGCAAACGGAATCGGCGTCTATAAACATATCGAAAACTTTTTTGGTATCGTCGTCCATGGGCGGCAACTTCTTTTTCTCCGCCGGCTTGCGCAGCATACCGTAATGAGCAAGTATATCCTCTCCGCTTCTTGCGACAAGCGCTCCTTCGTACAAAAGACGATTTGTACCGGCCGATCTTATGTTGCCCACATTGCCAGGTACGGCAAAAACATCGCGGTTCTGGTCGAGAGCGAACTTTGCCGTTATAAGCGCTCCGCTCTTATCTCCCGCCTCAATGACGCATACGCCCTTCGACAAGCCGCTTATAAGGCGGTTGCGCTCGGGGAAAGTAAATCGCGTCGCCGTCATATTGGGCAGATATTCCGACATAATGGCCCCTCCGGACGACAAAATCTTATCGGCGAGCGCCATATTGCCGACAGGTCCTATTTTATTGAGACCGCTGCCCAAAACGGCGATTGTCTTTCCTTTAACGTTCAACGCCGCGGCGTGAGCAAAAGTATCTATTCCCGTCGCCAAACCGCTTACAATGGTAAAACCGTTTTCCGCCAAAGTACCGGCGATTTTTTCCGTCATGTTTTTTCCGTAAATAGAACTCGCGCGCGTCCCCACGACGGCAAAACAGTCGGAAGAAAACAGGCGGGCGTTGCCCTTATAATACAGAACATATGGCGCGGCAACCTCGGGCTGTCTTAAAAGTTCGCCGTAATAAGGATTGTAAATGGTCGCCACTTTGACGTTCATCTTCACCAGCTTCTCAAGGCAATCTGCTATAAACTGTTCGGAATGATATCTTTTGAGCACTTCCGTTTTGTCGCCGAAAATTTCGTCAAGGGCTGCGTCTTTGCCGAATCTTTCCCACAACGCACTGACGCTTCCGGCGTGCTTTATCGCTTTGGATTGACGAGATACGGGCACCAAAGCCAGCGACATCCAAAACAATATCTCGCTTTGACTCAACATGTTTTGACGCTCCTGTCAAGACTTCGGTACTGCAAAGCCTCGCTTATATGCCCGGCGTTTATGTTCTCCGCACCTTCAAGATCGGCAATAGTGCGCGCCACTTTTAAGATACGGGTGTATCCTCTTGCCGTAAGTCCCATTCTGTCAAAAGCCGTCCTTAACAACTTTTCGCACTCATCGTCGCGCACGCAATATTTCGCAATCATTTCGCTGTTCATTTTGGCGTTGCTGTATATGCCCGTACCGGCATATCTTTGCAGCTGAACGGCGCGGGCTTTGTCGACGCGTTTTTTAATTTCACTGCTCGGCTCGGCAAAGCCTTTATCCGACAGATCGTTATAGGTGACTCCGCTTACTTCTATCTGCAAATCAATTCTGTCCATAAGAGGTCCGGATAATTTTGAGACATATCGGCTTATTTGAAGCGGCGTACAAGTGCACTCGTGCGTCTTTGAACCGTAATATCCGCAAGGGCAGGGATTCATACTGGCCACCAACATAAAATTAGCGGGATATTCAACACTGCGCGACGCTCGCGAAATGGTAATAACTCCGTCCTCCAGCGGTTGACGCAGATTTTCGAGTGTGACGCGCGAATATTCGGGCATTTCGTCCAAAAACAAAACGCCGTTATGAGCCAAACTCATTTCGCCCGGCTTAGCCGACGCTCCGCCGCCGGTAAGAGCTACGCTGCTCATGGTGTGATGCGGCGAACGGAAAGGACGGCGGTTGACAATTCCTATGTTTTCGTCCAATATTCCTGCGACGCTGTGTATTTTGGTGGTTTCCAACGCTTCATCCAGCGTCATGTCCGGCAATATTGTCGGAATACAGCGCGCCAGCATGGTTTTGCCAGCCCCCGGCGGCCCTACCATAAGAATATTATGACCGCCCGCCGCGGCAATTTCCAGCGCTCTTTTGGCAATATACTGACCTTTTACATACTTAAAGTCCTCGCTATAGGTCGCTTTACAGGAGGACAAACTTTTTGTCTCGATGGGTTTTATTACGCGTTCGCACGACAAAAATTCAACAACTTCTCGCAGCGAACCGCAGGCAAATACGTTTATTCCGTCAATATAGCACGCCTCGTTCGCGTTTGCAGCGGGTATTATGATTTTATCGTAGCCTTTTTCTTTTGCCGAAATCAATATGGGCAAAATGCCCCTTACGTGCCTTATCGAGCCGTCCAGCGACAATTCGCCTACAAATATATAATCGTCGGTGCCGCTGACCTGTTCGGTGGCGCGTAAGATGCCCATTGCGACGCCCAGATCGTAAATAGACCCCTCTTTTTTGGTGTCCGCCGGTGCGAAATTGATGGTTATCTTTTTCGGCGTAAACAAAAAACCGCTGTTTTTTATTGCGCTGCGCACCCGCTCTTTTGACTCTTTTATCGCGGCGTCCGGCAGTCCGACTATCTCTATGCCGGGCAATCCGTTGTTTATGTCTATTTCCAGGCTTACTTCGTACCCCTTGATACCGTGTAAACCGAAACTTTTGATTTTAGACAGCATATATCCGCCCTCGATTTACTTCTTTATAAAATATTTAAGCGCTGTAGAAACACTTGCTTTTTCGTTACCGCCCAAAGTGGAACGCTTTTCCGACATAGATATGCTTATTACGACCAGCGTCATATACACGAGATTAGCTATCGACAGCACGGACAAACCGATGGCAACCACTATTCCGAACGTGTTGGAAGTAATCTGCATGCTGCCGGTATAGCTGGGGGATGTAAATACATCAAACGGCAAGTTATTAAAGTAACCGCCGAATACAAATACGCACACCATCATAAGTATCATCAAAATCGATTCGGCAAACATGACTTTTAATATTCGCTTATCCTTAATCAGAATAAACGACATGAGCAGCAAAATTATCACCGGCAAAAGCGATGTAATGGAAAAATCAAAATATGTCGTATGCAATATAAACAGTGAAAACGCCGCCGTAAAAGTCAAAACCGCTCTGTTTTTCCCGCACATATAAATCACTATGGTCAGCACCGCGACGACTATCGCAAATGCGGCGACAAAATACGGCGCCCGCTGGTCGCGGAATATTACATCGGTATTCCAGCCGCCTTTTCCGAAAATGTTGTATATGCTTAGCGCGTTGTTGGAATAAAACTCAAACTGATTTAACGGATAGATAAAAATCTGATAAATAAACTGGAAAAAATTCGCCGAATATCTTTCCAGCATTAAAGGAAGACAAATGACATATTGCACGACGATAACGCCTATTACCGTCAAAGGAATACTGATGACGTCTTTTTTGGCAACGGCAACGTTTCCCTCCCCCTTGGCAACGACCTTCAATTGTTTTGCCCAGATATAGACAAAATATACCGCGTACATGGGGAATAAATACGACGAGTCCCTTATCCACAACATAGCCGCTCCGTATACTATCAGCGCAACGGCGTATTTCTTTTCGACAATTGCGTAAAAGCTGCCCAGCAGTAGCGCCGCGAGAACGCTGTATGCGCTGCCCCATATCGACGAAGCAAATATAAACAGCGGGCACAGCATGACAAACCCTGCAAGTATTACTCCCGTCTGTTTATTGAGATATTTTACGGCAGCCTTGTACAGTATGAAAGCCGAACAAACATCCGCCAGCATAAACGGCAGTTTCAATACAAATTGAATTATCGGCGACGATGCGCTTATTCCGGCCGATATCATAGAGCCCGCGGTAAGTCCTGCGTAAAAATATTGCAGCGGATAAACAAATCTGCCCGTTTGGAAATAATATCTTGCGATATATTGTCCGGGACCATATTTACTCCACTCCTCCGCAGCTTCGTATAAAGCGTATAACTCCTGTCTGTTGCCCACCGCAACAAACGACAAACCAAAGCGCAGCAATACGCCTATTCCGACCACTATCAACATGGTTTTAGTCACGTTGATGTGCGTATATTCTATATTGATATTGCGTACAAGCAGCCAGACTGTCACTATTATCGCCAACAGCGTCAGAATAATCAACAATGCCGACATTATAGTATCGACGGCCACGTTGTTGATATCGGAAGCAGCTAAAATAAAACTCATAAAAAAGTCCTCGTTATGAATAAAATATTTTCCCCCATAATACGATTAAAGCTTTCGCGCGGGAGCACGTCCGCACGCGAAAGCTTGATCGTCAAATAAATTCGTCAGGCATCAACTTTTGCCATGTGAGCAATCAGATCAAGAACCTTATTGCTGTAACCCCATTCATTATCGTACCAGCTAACCAGCTTGAAGAATGTGTCGTTGAGGGCGATACCGGCTTTCTTATCGAAAATAGACGTTCTGGGATCGGACAGGAAATCGGACGAAACCACGTCATCTTCGGTGTAACCCAGGATACCCTTCATGTAAGTTTCGCTTGCTTCTTTCATAGCGGCGCAGATTTCATCATAGGTAGTGGGTTTTGCCAGCTTAACGGTAAGGTCGACAACCGATACGTCCAGCGTAGGAACTCTGAACGACATACCGGTAAGTTTTCCCTTAACTTCCGGAATAACCAAAGCGCAAGCTTTTGCAGCACCGGTCGAAGAGGGGATGATGTTGCCGGAAGCAGCTCTGCCGCCTCTCCAGTCTTTCTTGGAGGGACCGTCTACAGTCTTCTGCGTAGCGGTGGTGGAATGCACCGTGGTCATAAGGCCTTCCACTATGCCGAATTTATCGTTGAGAACCTTGGTCATGGGCGCCAGACAGTTGGTCGTGCAAGATGCATTGGAAACAACCTTCATGTCGGGAGTGTACTTGTCCAGGTTTACGCCGCAAACAAAGGTGGGCGTTTCCTTATCTTTTGCGGGAGCGGAAATGACGACTTTTTTAGCGCCGCCTTTGAAGTGGGCGGAAGCCTTTTCCGTCGTACAGAATACACCGGTCGACTCGACAATGTATTCGGCTCCGCAAGATTTCCAATTAATGTTGGCAGGATCCGTTTCGGCAAAGAAAACCACTTTCTTTCCGTCAACGACAAGAGCGTTGTCCTCTACTTCGATGGTTCCCTGATACTGTCCGTGCATAGAGTCATATCTAAGCATGTATGCGGCGTACGCAACATCAATAAACGGATCGTTTACTGCCGTTACGACAATGTCGTCGCGCTTCATGCTTGCTCTGAATACAAGACGGCCGATTCTGCCGAAGCCATTAATACCTACTTTTATCATAGTTTTTATTCCTCCGAAATAAATTTCATCTACATAATAACCTTTTTTACAAAATTTTGCAAGCAATTTGCCGAGGTTTTTTTTAACTTATTTTAAATTTTCGGGATTAAGTCCCTGTAATTCCGGCAAAACGAACTTACCGTCTTTGCGAATAAGCACATCGTCAAAATATATTTCGCCTCCGCCGTACTCGGGCGTATGAATCTGGACAAGATCCCAGTGTAAGGCGGATATATTGCCGTTATAAGCGTCTTCATAGCAGCAACCGGGCGTAAAATGCACCGAACCGGCAATTTTTTCGTCAAACAGGATATCTCCCATGGGTTTTGTAATCATAGGATTGACGCCGAGAGCAAATTCTCCGACGTATCTGGCGCCTTCATCGGTGTCTAATATTTCCCGCAGTTTATCGTCATAATTTGCCGACGACTCGATAATTTTACCGTTTTTAAAAACCAGTTTGACATTCTCGAATTTTAATCCGCTGTGTATAGAGGGCGTATTGTAAGTAATGACGCCGTTTACGCTGTTTTTAAGCGGCGCGGTATAAATTTCACCGTCCGGAATATTATAATTTCCGGCGCATTTTACGGCGGGCATGTCTTTAATCGAAAATGTCAAATCAGTGCCGTTTGCGACAATGCGCACCCTATCGGTTTTTTCCATAATTGTTTTAAGCGGCGTCATTCTGTCGTTCATCAGCGAATAATCGAGATTGCACACCGAAAAATAATAATCTTCAAACGCCTCCGTCGACATGCCCGACAACTGACTCATGGAATCGTTAGGATAACGCAGCACCACCCAGCGTGTCTTGGGCACCCTTATTTCATGATGTACGGCATGTCCGTAAATACGCGAGTAAAGTTCCTGCTTTTCCGACGGTACATCGCTTAATTCATAAGAATTATATCCTCCGCGCACGCCGATATAACAATCCATATCCTGCATTTTGGCTTTTGCGTATTTTGTCCAAGCCGTAACTGTGTTTTCGTCCGCCTGCATGAGCAACCGGCGCTGAATTTTGTTGCTGTATACGTCGACAAACGGTATCGCACCGACTTTGTAAATGTTTTTAATAATTTCTTCTATCAACGGCGTTTCAACGTCAAAAGCCTCGACAAGTACTTTGTCGTTTTTCTTTGCGGCGACGGAATAACCGACCAGTTTTTCCGCCAAAATTTTTATTCTTTCATCTGTCATACCATTAAACCTCTTTATTAGTATAACACATATTTACCGCCGATACAAGTATAAACGTTTTCAAATTTACAAAAAAACACATAAAATAAATATTTTCAAAAAAGTCCGTCAAAATGCTGGTCAAAATCTTTTAAATGGTGTATAATAGCGACGAAAGTAATATTTTGGAGGATTATTATGCCATTAGTTACAACAAAAGACATGTTTGCAAAAGCTTATGAGGGCGGATATGCCATCGGCGCTTTTAATGTCAATAACATGGAAACCATTCAGGGCATAGTCGAAGCCGGAAAAAAACAACAGGCTCCGCTCATTCTGCAGGTTTCCAAGGGCGCGAGAAATTACGCAAATCCGTTATATCTTAAAAAGCTTGTAGAGGCCGCCGTAGAAGATTCGGGGCTTCCCATTGCATTGCATTTGGATCACGGCGATTCCTATGAACTGTGCAAATCCGCAATAGACGACGGATTTACTTCCGTAATGATCGACGCATCGTCGCTCCCCTTTGCCGACAATATCAAAGTTACGTCCGAAGTCGTCAAATACGCGCATGATCACGGCGTCGTCGTGGAAGCGGAACTGGGCAAGCTTGCCGGCGTCGAGGACGAAGTAAACGTATCCGACGAAAACGCTTGCTATACCGATCCCGGCCAGGTAGAAGAATTCGTTTCCAAAACAGGCGTTGATTCTTTGGCCATCGCTATCGGTACTTCGCACGGTGCATATAAGTTTAAGGGCGAACCCAAACTGCGTTTCGACATTCTCGAAGAGGTGTCAAAACGTTTACCCAAATTCCCCATCGTTTTGCACGGCGCTTCCTCTGTCATTCCCGAATATGTCGACATTATCAACCAGTACGGCGGCACAATGCCGGGAGCAAAAGGCGTGCCCGAAGATATGTTGAGAAGAGCCGCTTCAATGGCCGTCTGCAAGATCAACATCGACTCCGATCTGCGTCTTGCCTTTACCGCCGCAATCAGAAAGCACTTCGTCGAAAACCCCTCCCACTTCGATCCCCGCCAGTATCTTGCTCCCGCAAGAGCGCTCATCCAGGAATGTGTCGAACACAAACTCGTACATGTGCTCGGATGCAACGGCAAAGCTTTCATCTGACAACAATGACAAAAAAGGTCACGCCGACTGCGCGGCCTTTTTTAATAAATAATGATTGCGCCGTGTTTTGGGCATTAAAGTCAATAAAAAACGATTTTTCCGCCGAAATTATGCCCGCGCGGCATAGCAAATATTTTTCTTTTGCTCTTCAAATATAATTGTCGCAGTCTTATAAAAAAATCCCGTTCTGTTAAAGCCGGGATTTTTTATTTTATTTATTTTTTTTAATCTTGTCGATGTAATCGAGGAATTCTTTTATTTCCCTTTCTTTTCCGTTATTACTTGGCTTGTAAAAATTACAGCCGACTATGGCGTCGGGAAGATATTGCTGCTCGACATAGCCGCCGTAATCATGCGGATACAGATACGGTTTATCGGACTTATCGGAAGTGGAATAATCGGTATTCCGCAAATGCAGCGGAACATAGTCGTCGCCTATTTCGGCCAAAGCCTTTTTCGCCGCTTCTTTTGCCAGATAAACGCGATTGGATTTAGGTGCGGTACAAACGTAAATAATGGCGTGCGCCAGCGTAAGTTCTCCTTCCGGCATACCTATTTTCTCATACGCGTTCATCGCCGCCACAACAAACTGCAATACGCTGCTATCCGCCATGCCGACATCTTCGCTGCTGTGAGCTATCATACGCCTGAACAATATCAGCGGGTCAAAGCCTGAGGCGACCAATCTGAATGCCCAGTAAAGCGCCGCGTCGGCATCGGAGCCGCGTAAACTTTTGCAAAAGGCGCTCAGCATGTCATAACTTGTGCTTTCGTTTATCGAAATGCTTTTTTTCTGAACCGACTGCTCCGCCGTTTTTTTGTCAATGACAATTCTGCCGTTTTCATCGGGCGGCGTTGATAAAGCGGCAAGCTCCAAAGCGCCCAAAGCGTTGCGCATATCTCCCGAACTGCAAAAAACTATATGCTGTAAAGCTTCGTCGGTAAGCGTAATATTATAATTGCCAAGGCCGTTTTCCTTATCGTGCAGCGCTCTTAATACGCCCTTTTTGATATCCTCTTCTTTAAGAGGTTTTAGTTCAAAAATGCGACAGCGGCTGACTATTGCGCGCGTCATGGCAAGATTTGGGTTTTCCGTTGTGGAACCTATAAAAATAATGCTGCCGTCTTCCATCGCCGAAAGGACGCAATCCGACTGCGCTTTATTCCATCTGTGGCATTCATCCAGCAGAAGATAGGTCTTTTTTCCGAAAACTCTGAGTTTTTCTTTGGCCTCTTCTATTATTTTTTTGGCGTCGGCTACGCCGCTGGACACCGCGTTGAGTTTTACAAAGTCGCTGTTGGTGGAATGTGCAATAATCGAGGCAAGTGTAGTTTTGCCCGTTCCGGGAGGTCCCCAAAAAATACAATTGCCCAGCCTGTCCGCTTTAATGGCGCGCGTCAATAACGAGCCCGGAAAAATGATATGTTCCTGACCGTAAAAATCTTCAAGAGTTTTGGGCCGCATACGCTCAGCCAAAGGCACCGTTTCTTTTTTATCTGTTTGTGCGAAATCGAATAAATCCATGAGTTCATTATAACACAAAATAAAAACGATATCAACAATCGGGACACCTTTTTAAGACAATTGTTTTGTCGCGGCTTATTTCTCTTAAATCCAAGGAATTCGTATTGTATTCAACGCCGTTAAAAACAAAATGCCATTTGCCGGTTTTGACGCTGTTATCCACGTCGACGGTAATAGTGCTGCCGTTAAACCGGATATGAATGTAAGCCCTTTCCGTCTTATCCGGCAATGCGGGATCGACGGTTATCACTCCGTTTTTAAAAGTTATTCCGAAAAGATACCTAACAATAGCAACATAATACCACGACGCCGCGCCCGTATACCAAGTCCAGCCCGCCCGGCCCGCATTATCTCCCGAATATACATCGGCGCTTAACACATAAGGTTCGGCTTTATATATTGCCGCATCGGCAGAATTTTTACAATGGTTTATCCCGCTGAGCATATACAGATATTCATATGCTTTATCCTTTTGTCCCGTCTTGTACAAGGCAATTATAAACCATATCGCGGCATGCGTGTATTGCCCGCCGTTTTCACGTATTCCGGGCGGATAGTCGCATATATATCCGATATTTTCCGACTGCTCAAACGGCGGATGGAAAAGTTTAATGAGTTTATTTTCTTTGTCTACCAGCGCTTGTTCGGCGCTGAGCAAAGCGCTTATACATTGCTCGCGCGGAGCTATACCGCTTATTGCTGCATAAGCCTGAGTAAGTAAATCTATTTTACACTCACTTGCAGCGGGCGAGCCTATAAGCGTGCCGTCATCCGACACGGCTCTTGCAAAATATCTGCCGTTATAATATTTGGCTACGCCTCTTTTAAGACGCACGAGTTTTTCAAATAAATACTTTTTTTCGTCAGGATGTGTAATATGCCGCAAAAATTTATTTATTACCTCATACAAAAACATAGTAAGCCAAACGCTTTTACCCTTGCCGCGTATACCCACAAGATTCATGGCGTCATTCCAATCTCCGCCATGCATTAAAACAAGTCCGTCATCGGCTATGTTTTCGCATACTGAAAAAATCGCCCTTTTGCAGTGTTCGAGTAAACTTCCTTCTTGCTGTGAGACAGTCATGTTATCGCAAACCGACTCGCTGTTTTTGGGTATTGCCACATCTTTCAGGAAAGCTATGCGCTGCGCCAAAATTTCACATTCACCCGTAAACTGAATATATTCGGCCGTTATATAAGGCAAGAACAATCGATCGTCCATTATACGCGTGCGCACGCCGAAAAACGGTGCGTGCCACCAGTGCATGACGTCCCCGCTGACAAATTGATGCGCCGCACAATCGAGAATATGACGTCTTACCGCTTCTTTGTCGATATAAAGCATCGTAAGACAATCTTGAAGCTGATCGCGAAAGCCGTACGCGCCGCTTACCTGATAATATCCCGTGCGTCCGTAAAAACGGCTGCAGTATGTTTGGTACGGCAAAAATTCGGCAAATTTTCCCAAATAATCGTCCGTTTCAAAAGAAAACATTGACAAATGAAAATAGCGTTTTTTTGCGTAAGAAAACTCATCCGGGAAAACTATATCGTCGATGTCCCGGCCGATTGATATGTGTATGCACGCTTTCCCACCGGATACTATGTCTAGCATAGTACTATAATACGGCAATTTAATGGGCTTTTTTAGCATTTTTAATATTAAATCACCTGCTGCATTTTTCATGCCGAAATCGCCGCCGCTAAAACCGATAAATACATATTGTCCGTTTGCCGCATTAGTCAACTTATATTTGTTGACCGAAACGCAGTCAATCTCGATATTACAGGCCGTATTTTCAAAAAAGTCTCCCAAAACCGGACGTACGGCAAAGCACAAATCTATACAACGCTGCACCTGTGCCGTATTTTCTATCTTTACTTCTATAAGTTGACAGCCCGTACGCGACAAAAATATGGTACACTTGCTGATGCACCCGTTGTAAGATCTGTTATATTCGCTGTACCCGAGAGCATGAACGCAATAATAGTCGCCTCTTCCGTCACTGCTTAGAGCAGACCAGATATTACCGCTTTCCGCAAAACATATAGCTTCCGACGGCGCGTCCAGTCTGCTCTCGTTGTCAAATGCGGTAATTTTCTTTTCGCGTGAATTGTCGCCGAAATAAAAGCCGCCGCCATGATTGGTAAGCAACATGCCGCCGCTTTCGCAAGCCACTATGTTTGAAAACGGCGCGCCCGTGTCGAAGTCGCAGACAAACCTGTTGTCATCGTCATAATACCCGACCGCAGTCCTAAAACGCGCGGGCGGTCTTTGCAGCCTTAGAAAATCAAACGTCTTGTATTTTCTGAAAAAATTATTTTTTAATTTTGTAATTTCGGCATATTGACACGCCGAAAATTCCGTCACGCATTTTAATATTTTCTTTCCCTGCGAATACGGAAAAACGTCTATACGGCAACCTTCCGGCAAATCGCGCCGCACTCCGCTTGACGCAATAATATTATCTGTTTTTTCCTTTAATACGTTATAGTATCCGTACTCTTCGCCGACAGCGAAAACAATGTCAAATTCCACTCCGAATTTATACAATAAGTCGTACGCCTTTAATTTGTCGGCAGCCCCGCAAATGTCTGGTAATCCTCTGACGGTAACGACTACAACGGGCCTGTTGTACACAAATCCCAGCGTGCACATTTTAACGTTGCACCCGAAACTTTCGTAAAGCAATTTCTTTGCCAGCGTACAATATTGGCCTTTAAGACAAAGTTCATTGCTCTCAAAGCGTTGATTTGTGATAATACTCGCAAAACTCTCTTCCGTAAATATACGACATTTTTTAAGAATTTCGCGCTCGTTGTAGCCGCAGACGATGCCCATCGTACAGGTCTTTTTTTCATTTTTGCGGGTAGTAAACCGTTTAGAAAGACAAATTAAGCTGCCGTCGTACTGCACATCCGCTACGCCCTCCTGACAAGCTATACCGCAAATATACCGGGTTTTGTTGTTTTTACACAAAACAATTGCGCCGCGTTTTTCGAAGGTTATAAACAATTTGTTAAATTCAGGATGGGCGGAATAATCGCGCTTCGGTGCCAGAATAAAATCTATCGAACACCTTATTTCGATTTCCTTGGCGCACCCGCGGTTTTCCCATTCCACAAGGCGCATTTCCCCGCGATAGCCTCCGGCAACAAAATATTCGCTTTTAAACGCGATGCCATCTCCTTCTCCGTAAAATATGCTTTTGCCGCAGTTAAATAAAACATGCTTAACCGGCAGTTTCCGTCCGTCAACAAAAACGCCGACATTAAAGCCCTCATCCGGCGCCTTATCCTTATACACCAGATTGCCGTCGGCGTGCGCCCATCCGCCGCCGTAACTATTGACCGCCGAATAATATTTACCGTCGGTCATGAAATTTAATTCCGGCGGCGTTCCGGGAAAATAGAATACCCTTTGCTCTTCGATTTTTTCATAAACTTTAAAGACGCTTTTTCTCAGCGGAAACTTTTCTTTTTCGGGCAGATAATCCAGCTGCAGCATTGCGCTTTTTATGTGCGGATTTTCGCCAAATGCCCGCCGTACACCGCCATCCAAATAATCGGTGACCGCCAACATTATCATGCCTTGATGATGAGCCATAAAAGATTTTACGGCGCCGCCGTCAAAAGCTTCATAAAAACCGAATTCACCGTACATTTTACTTTTGCACATTGCCGCCATGTTTTTTAGTACCGCATCGGCATCAAAATCCAAGCACATAATACTTGCATAAGGCGCGGCAACTCCGCCTTCCGCATCGTCGGAAAAGGCAATGCCGGACAGGCCAAACGCTTTGTACTTAAAATTCCCGCTCTCGTCCACCGCGCTGTACTGGCTTTCCGAAATGCCCCATATACCGCTACCAAGTACGCTGCGTTTTTGCAGTTTAACAACATTCCGCGCAGTTTTTTCAGCTACAGAACCGTCGGAAAATTTGACAAACAACCAAGGCATCAGATATTCAAATGCGCCGCCCGTCCACGAATAAAGGCAGCCAAAACTCGCCGAAAAACGCTTTTTAAGACACTCCAGTGATTTTCGCGGGATTTTGTTATATCCGACGCAAATAATATACGTCAAAAGCGCTTCGCTTGCCATAAGATCATAACACGCGCCATCCGGCAGCTGCTCATGCGAATTGTAGCCGATTCGCAGCAAATTGCGCTCTTTATCGTATAGCGGCATAAAATCGGTTTCTTTTATGAATTTGTCAATAATTGTCCGGCACTCCTCTCCCACAAATCCGTACACCAGAAGACAGCAAGCCAAAAAATTGCCGCTGTCCACCGCGGATACATATTGCGGATAAAGAGGCTCTCCGCTGTTTGTGTCATACCAATTGTAAAGATGCCCGTGCCACTTTTTAAGTTCATTTACCTTATTTAATATACAAAACGAATAGTTTTCAAAAGTTGCCTTGTCTATAAGTTTTTCCGTATAGGCGCACAACACGGCAACCAGTGAAAATCCTATGTTAGTCGGCGAAGTGCGCGGCGCAAACGTCATAACTCCGCGTTTCAAACAGCAATTGTCGCTAATTAAATATTCCCCCTTTTTCAGCTGTACTTCAAAAAATCTCCACGTATCTCTTAGCGTATTTTTCAAAAACGTCTGATTTTTTGCGCCGTTCTTTTTTTGCTTTTGTTTAGACAGCCCCGGCATTGCGACGACGCAGAAAAAAATCAAAGCCAGTATCAAAAAAACCGACTTTAATAAAACTGCAAATGTCGTTGCCATTGCCACCGAAAAGATGATATTTACAGCGATATATACCCGGCTGCCCTTGGCATGGGCGAAGGTTTGCCAGATCATAAGATTCTTTTTGCGTATCAATCTTATAATGCTGAGCATTGCGGCGCCGGTATCTGCCAGCGCTCTGTACGGCAGCATTACTATATCCATAAAAGAATAAATTATGCTATACATAAGCGCTTTTAGATTTATCGGTAATGCCAAAATCGCCGCCAAAACGCGATGCGTAAGACAAAACAACAATACGCTCCAAAACACAACACTACCGGAAAAAGCCGCGCATATCAAACCGACAAGAAGAGTCAGCGCAATAAAACTTGACAAAATATTGCAAAAGATATGTCTCTTTTGCGTAAGTGTAAGCGTGTTTTTTGCAGGCGTTCCGTCTTTAGTCCTAATGCTGTCAAAAAGATACGGCAATAGTTGTACATCGCCGCGCAGCCACCTAAGACGACGCGCCTCAAATCGCGAATAACTGTCCGGACATTCTTCAAAAACATCGTAATTCGTCACGACAGTCTTTGCAAACGCTCCTTCGATAAAATCGTGACTTAATATAGTATTATCCTCAAATAAATTGCCTACTCTTTCGGTAAACTCCCTTATTCTAAAGCAGCCCTTACCGGTATAATTGGAGCAATTAAGCACATCGCGCTCAAAGTTAACGCAATATGAGCTGTAAGAGTCTATCCCTCCTCCGGCATTGAATATGGCAGTAAAAGCATTTTTATTTTGCGAAAACAAATACGGTTTTCCGCACAATGCGGCAACGGCATATTGCGAATTCATGGGATGTTTTAAAACGGCGCACAGTTCATCCGCGTTGTACAAAAAGCTGTCCTCGTCAAGCGTCAGAATATTTTCATACTCTCTTGAAATATTGACTTTTTTGTAAAAATCATCCTTTCCGTACAAAATATATTCGCAAAGAGATAGCAATGCGCCGCGTTTTTTTTCATAACCCTCGTACATCCCCGAGGAAGAATTTTTGCCGCGTTTTCTTATTATAAGCCCCACATGCTCTTTTTGCGCCGTCGACTGCATAAAATCTGCCAGACGCGTCTCGCTTAACGAAAATCCTTCCTTTTCCGACGCCATAAAGTCGCACAACAAACAGCAGTCGTATCCGGGATTGGCATACTTTACCGTCAAAAGGCGGGAAAAAATTCTTTCCGCCTGCGCTTTTCCGTTGACTACACAGCACATGGCGATGAGCGTTTTTTTTCTGTCAAGCGCATTAAGTTCGGCGCTTGGCGGCCGCTTTTGCCTGGCATATACGCCTATGCATGCTCTTATAAGGCCTGCCTGAGCAAAAACCAGCGGCAGAAAGACCAAAAACAAAAAGGGATTATACAGGGAAAACAATACCGTCTCTATTACAATCAGCAACGCATTTAGCGACACATAGGCATATCTTAAACGTCTGTTTACGCCACCCATAAGCACGTCTAAAGCGCTGTTTGCATAACGCGCCTTTAATTGCGCGATAAAAGTCAGTTCGCTCTCCCGTCCGCAGCTATCGGATATGAGCGACAAAAAGTATAATTTAGTAGCTTTATCCGAGGCAATGTAATTTTCTTCTCCCGTTTCCTCAAGATACCTGTTGCAAGACGACAAATCCAGAAGCAGATCATCATTCCAACGGGCATCGATCCATCTTAACGAATCTATTACGCTTTTAAAGCCGATATGCAGATCGGAACGCTTATATTCAAATAAATTTTTTATATCTTCCGCGACAAGACCGTTGTCCGACAATAAAATTTCAATCTGGCGCACAAATTTTTCGTCGCCGACCGACAAAACCGTTGCCGCATACTCGCAGCACTTCAACTCTTTTAAGCAAAATTTTTGACCTTTTGCGTCATTAACGGCTTTTTTTACCTTTATGTCCATGCTTTCGGCGCAGGTAATAAGATTGATTAAATATTTGATTAATCCGTATTTACATGCCGCCTTCAAATGTCTCAGTTCATTAAAAGAGAAGGGCGCAAACTTCTGATAACTGTCGACAGTACCACGGATGATTTTTTCATCCAGTTTTCCTTTGCTGTTTTCGGCAACAAACGCCATTAGCAAAAATACGGTCGGAGTTTTGTTTATGCAGTTTAAGCCGCGCAAAAATTTTTCGGAATAAATTTCGTCCATGGCCGCGGCAATATCTTTATAGTCGTTTAAAAATATCTTTTCGTATTCGGCCAAACGGTTTTTTTGTATTGCTTTACTATAAATAAGATCATAGTAAGCTTTTATTCTTCTCGAAAAATATGCGGCGGGAATGGCTACGTTCTCTTTTTCTTGACGCGCGCTGTAGCCCGCGCCCAATTTTTCGCATTCCGCGCACAACCTGTCGTACGGTAAATATCTACTTGTAAACGTGTTTGAAATCATTGCTATTTCTCCAAATAACGATTATTTCCACGATACAAAGATATAATACGCTATGATAAAAATCACTTAAACTTTTTCGGCGCTATTTTGCCGCACCAAACACGATATCACAAAAAAAAGAACATCGGCACCAAACAAACTTTTGTTTGGTGCCGATGTCGTATGGTGGACGATCAGGGGCTCGAACCCTGGACACCCTGATTAAGAGTCAGGTGCTCTACCAAC
>ERZ1643251.214-NODE-214-length-98558-cov-12.483346_pt1 | contig 98558 bp, 91 predicted proteins | sample MGYA00579261_ERZ1643251 | MGnify/ENA primary metagenome ERZ1643251 (study PRJEB29033, sample SAMEA4952267) | chicken gut metagenome | biome: Broiler Chicken; feature: Gastrointestinal Tract; material: Caecum | place: Ireland | collected 2018 | study: Broiler... | reverse complement strand
GGTCGCGGTTGAGACCGCCCGGGCCGAGCGCGGAGAGCTTGCGCTTGTGCGTGAGTTCCGCGATGGGGTTGGTCTGATCCATGAACTGCGAGAGCTGGGAGGATCCGAAGAACTCGCGGATGACCGCCGAAATGGGACGGACGTTGATGAGGCTGGAAGGCGTGACTTCCATGGGATCCGCCGTCGCCATGCGCTCCTTGATGAGGCGCTCGAGGCGGGACATGCCGATGCGCAGCTGGTTCTGGAGCAGCTCGCCGACCGAACGCACGCGGCGGTTGCCGAGGTGGTCAATCTCATCGATGGTGCCGATGCCGTACTGCAGATCGAGGTTGGTCGAGACGGCGGCGACGATGTCGTCCACCGTGATGCACTTGTGGTTGAGCTTTTCCACGAGCGGCTTGATCGCCTTCTTCTCGGCGGGCGTGACGCCCATCACGCGCTCCTCTGCGGCAAGGTCGACCTGCGCGGACTGCGCGCTGTCGTCACGGGCGAGCAGCTCGTGAAAGAGCTTGCAGGCGGCGACGAACTTGAGACGGTTTTCCTTGCGCTTCTCGCGGTTCTTCTTTTCCTCCTGCTTCTCATCCGCTTCGGGCGCGGTCTCGCGGGCGTAGTAGACGGCGTTGATCTCGTCGAGGTACTTCTCGGCGACTTCCTCCACGCTCATCGTCTCGCACGCTGCGGCAATCTCCTTGCTGAACTTGAAGTTGGGATAGTAGATGGTCTTGAGAAGTCCGAACGCCTTGGGGTTCTTGTCCGACACCGCCGAGAAATCGATGGTGTTGTTGGAGATGATCTTGTGGCGGATCTCCCCGTCCACGGGATCGTTGACGAGGACGAATACCTCGCCGATGCCCGCGTTCTGAATGGCGCGCGCCTGCTCCTCGCTCACCTTCTCGCCCTTGGAAGCGAGCAGTTCTCCCGTCTCGGGGTGGAAGATGTCGTCCGCGACACGGCAGCCGGGCAGACGGTACGCAAGGTTGAGCTTTTTGTTGAACTTGTAGCGCCCCACCTTGACCACGTCATAGCGGCGCGGATCGAAGAAGAGGTTGTTCAGGTGCTGGCGCACCGACTCCTCGGTGGGCACTTCGCCGGGGCGCAGTCTTCTGTACAGGGCAATGAGGCCGTCCGATTCCGACTTGATGGGCGGCGTATCCTTCTCGTCGCGCTCGATGGTCGCGGCGATCATCTTATCGTTGCCGAACAACTCCTCGAGGGCGCGGTTGGAACCGTACCCGAGGGCGCGCAGAAGCACCGTGGCGGTGAGCTTGCGCTTTCTGTCCACGCTCACCCAAAGCACGCCCTGGGGATCCTGCTTGAACTCCAGCCACGCGCCGCGGTTGGGGATGACGGTGGTTTCGTAGATCTTTTTACCCGTCTTGTCCGTCTCGGCGACGTTGTTGACGCCGGGCGAGCGGACGAGCTGCGAGACGATGACGCGCTCCGCACCGTTGATGATGAAGGAGCCGTTCTCCGTCATCAGGGGGAAGTCCCCCATAAAGACGACGGAATCGATGATCTCGTCCTTGACCTTGTTGACGAGGCGCACTTTGACGCGCAGAGGCAGCGCATACGTCGCATCGCGGTTGCGGCACTCTTTCTCGTCATACTTGGGCGTATCCCCGAACTCATGGCTCAAAAAGTGCAGCTCGAAGTGATCGGAGAAATCGGTGATGGGCGAGTAGTCCTCAAAGATCTCAGAGATGCCTTCGCCGATAAAGCTGTCGTAGCTCTCCTTCTGGATCTCGACGAGGTTGGGAATATCGATGACTTCGTTGATCTTCCCGAACTTGCGCCGCTCCGTCTTCCCGTACTTGTGAATGGGTAAGTTCATCCGGCAATATACTCCTTTAACGTTTTTTTCTGCGCGATCTACCGAGTATATCTTTTCATCGATAAAAATCGAATTTTCCTGATTAAAAATGTCCCTTCCCCTTTACAAGCGCGCATATTTGCGGTATAATACTGCGGAGTACAGGGAAGAAAAATGCGTTTGCGCCCTGAAAAATCTCATCCGTTTTGGGCAAAATGGCGCAAAGACGCATTATTGCATAGTAATACATTATGTTATTATAGCCCATCGGCGGAAAGATGTCAACAGCTTTTCGCAAGAATTTTTTATTTTTTCGGCAATTCGCGAAAATACGTCAAAATCCGACCACTATTTTTCAGGAAAGTGCGCACGCGCACACGAGGTGTTTATGAGGATCGACAAGTTTTTGAAGGTATCGCGCATCCTGAAGCGGCGCACCGTCGCGCAGGAGGCGGCGGACGCGGGCAAGATCCGCGTCAACGGCAGGGAAGTCAAGCCCGCCTACCGCGTCAAAATCGGCGACGAGGTGGAGCTCTCCTTCACCTCGGGCACGCTTAAATTCCGCGTGCTCGCCATCAAGGAGACGGTGAAAAAGGACGAGGCGAGCACGCTCTATGAGGTCATCGCATGATCTCTGCCATTCTCTGCGCGGCGGGCAGCGGCTCGCGCGCGGGGTTTTTCGGGAACAAAATTCTGCGGGAGATCAACGGGCTGCCCGTACTGGTCTGCAGCGTCAGCGCGTTTGCGGCGGTCGCGGACGAGATCATTATCGCCTGCCGCGGGGAGGACAGGGCACGCATCGACGCCCTCCTCTCCCCCTTCCCGAACGCGCGCACGGTCCTCGGCGGCGGGACGCGCACGCAGAGCGTCTATTCCGCACTTCGAGCGGCGCAGGGGGATATCGTGCTCGTTCACGACGCGGCGCGCCCGTTCGTCACGCGCAAGATCATCGAGGACTGCATCGTCTGCGTCAGAGAGTTTGGCAGCGGCGTGTGCGCCCTGCCCGCGACGGACACGACCGTCCTTGCAGAAAACGGCTGCATCGCCTCCGTCCCTGCGCGCAGGGACGTCTTTACCGTGCAGACCCCGCAGGGATTTTTGCGCGACGAGCTGCTGCGGGCGTACGAGGCGGCATTTGCGGCGGGACGGGAGGCGGAATTCACCGACGACAGCGGCGTGTATGCGGCGTACATTGCGCCGCCTCACATCTTTTTGGGGGACCGCGCCAACAAAAAACTCACCTATCCCGAGGACTTTGCGCCCGCGGAGCGCGCAGGGTTCGGCGTCGACACGCACGCTTTCGGCGAGGGCGATCATATCGTGCTGGGCGGCGTACGCATTCCGCACACGCGCGGGCTTGTGGCACACTCGGACGGCGACGTGCTCGTCCACGCGCTGATGGACGCCCTCCTCTCCGCCGCGGGGCTCAGGGATATCGGGCACTACTTCCCCGACACCGACGCGCGCTTTGCGGGCGCGGACAGCATGGCGCTGCTCGCCGAGGTCATGCAGCTCGTCAAAGAGCAGGGATTTGCGCCCAAAAACGTCAGCCTCACCATTCTGGCGCAGAGACCCCGCCTTGCGCCGCATATCGAGGCGATGCGGGCAAACCTCGCCGCCGCCCTCTCGCTCCCCCCTGACGCCGTCGGCATTGCGGCAGGCACCAACGAACACCTCGGCTACGTCGGCGAGGAGAAGGGAATCACCTGCTTTGCAATGGTGCTGCTATTCACTTTCTCCCCCCAAGCTGCGTGAGCAGCAAATAGGGGCATACTGCGCAAAATTGCGATTTTGCTTGTATCTGTGATTTTAGCAAAAGGCGGTGCGCTTTTCTTGCCTCCCCTGACTTTGTTAGGGGAGGTGGCGGGCGATAGCCCGTCGGAAGGGTTTAAACGACCCTCCTGTCCCTTTGGGACACCCTCCCTTGCGCAGGGAGGGCAAAGCAAATAAAAGTCATCTTTACACTCAAACGATAAAACAGGAACGAAATATTATGCCAAAAGCGACGACACAATTTGTATGCGCGGAGTGCGGGTATCCCTCGCCCAAGTGGCTGGGACGCTGCCCCGACTGCGGAAAGTTCAACACGCTCGTCGAAGAGCCGATCGCACCCGCTACGCCCGCTTCCAAAAAACAGACCATGCGCACGGCAGTCTCGCGCGCCCTTCCCCTCTCGCAGGTCAGGTACGAAAAATATGAGCGCGTCTCCTCGGGCATTGCAGAGCTGGACGTCGTGCTGGGCGGCGGCATCGTGCGCGGCTCGCTCGTCCTTGTCGGCGGCGATCCGGGCATCGGCAAATCCACGCTTTTAACGCAGGTCGCAGCGCATCTATCCAAGGAGCATACCGTATTATACCTCTCCGCCGAGGAGAGTTGTTCGCAGGTCAAATTGCGCTGTGAGCGGCTGGGGCTCAACTCCGATACGCTGCTCCTGCTCAATGAAACCAACCTTGAAAATGCAGAGGAGAGCATTCTGGGCGCGGAATACGTCATCGTGGACTCCGTTCAGGCGATCTACACCGATGCGCTCACGTCGGCGGCGGGCAGCGTCGGGCAGGTGCGCGAGTGCGCCGCACGGCTCATGCGCATCGCAAAGTCGCGCGGGATCACCTTCTTCCTCGTCGGACACGTCACCAAGGAGGGCACGCTTGCAGGGCCCAAGGTGCTGGAGCATATCATGGACGCCGTCCTCTACTTCGAGGGCGAGCGCACGGAAAACTTCAAAATTCTGCGCGCCGTCAAAAACAGGTTCGGCTCGGTGCAGGAGGTGGGCGTGTTCGAGATGACGGACGCGGGCATCTTCGGCGTGACCGACTATTCGGGCTTATTCCTCTCCGACACGCGCGGCGAGGCGGCGGGCGCCGCCGTCACCCCGAGCGAAACGGGCAACCGCTGCATGATGGTGGAAATCCAGACGCTCATGTGCAGGACGGCGTACGGACTGCCGCGCAGAATGTCCCTGGGCGTCGACTTCAACCGCCTCGTCGTCCTCGTCGCCGTGCTGGAAAAGCGGTGCGGACTGCCCCTTGGCACGCAGGACATCTACCTCAACGCGATGGGCGGCATCCGCCTGAATGAGCCGAGCGCCGATCTTGCCGTCTGCGCCGCCCTCGCGAGCGCCGAGAAGATGACGCCCGTCGACAAATTCACGGCGGTCTTTGGCGAAGTGGGCTTAACGGGCGAGGTGCGCGGCGTGGGATATGCCGACAAGCGCGTCAACGAGTGCATTAAGATGGGCTTCAGGCGGGTCATTCTTCCCGAAAAGAACAAAAAAGCCTGCGAAAAATTCGCAGGGAAGATCGAGCTTGTGCCCGTGCGATACGTCTCCGAGATGATCCGCGCGCTCTTCCCGCAAAACGCGGGAAAGTGATGCCCAACGCAAAACTTATCATATTACAAGCGCGCCCTGCGGAAATCCCGCAGGGCGCGCCTGGTTTTTATAAGGCGCTTAAAAAGAGAAGCGCAACGCCGTAACTGATCAGGACAGATACTGCAAAGGCGGCAAGCCCGATGAGGATCTTTGCCCACCATTTACTTGTCTTACGCATCAGCATAAGGGACAAGACAAGGCACACGCCGCCGATCGCACCGCCGATCGCGCCGCCCACGACGGGAAAGATCTCGACGAGCGCCACGACATTCCCCCAGATGAGATTGAACAGGAGCGGCAACGCCGCGAGCATATATTCATACCACTTTGCGGCCGGCGTGAGCTGATGCTGTTTACCGTGAATGTACAAAGCCGCGCCGCGCAGAAAGTTGCCCGTCACCTCCGCCGTCTCTCCATTCTCCAATACAAACTTATTTTTGCCCAGCTTAGCGCACTCCTTGCCGTTTTGCAAAAGCGTCTTTCTGCCCGTCCACGCGCTCTCCTCAAAACCGATCAGCCCGTATTCCGGCACATTAATTGTGACTTTCATCTCTTTTCCGCGGAATATATTCCGCAACCTCCTCTCATACTGTCTGTTATTATAATATTAATTTTAAGTTACGTCAATAGCTTTTATGAAATTTTTTCATGACGGTTATTTTTCTTTTTACAGATATGCATTTTTCATGATATAAATGATACGAAACACAACTATATAGATGCGCGCCGCGGAAATTTCCGCGGCGCGCATTCTACGATCGATCGCTATTCTTTTTTGGAAATATCCTGCGGTTCGTTCTCAGGCTCCTGCCCCGCGCCCTCTGCGGCGGGCATAGTATGGTGCACTTTTTTGCGGCGCTTCTTTCCAACACCCAAAACATCCGTGAGCTTTTTTCCGGAAAGAATGTTGAGAACAATAAAAATCACGATAAAGATCGCGAGCGCGACCGCCTGGAATTCCACGTTGACCTGAACGCCGATGAACTCCAGCTGATAGCCGAAACTCCCCGTGATCGCATCGATCAGCTCCTGTCCGTTTGCGATCTGCATGACGTTGACGACATAGTCGGAGAGCTGAGAAAGAGGCGTCGCCATAAAGGAATAGCGCAGCAGCGAGCAGGCATACGTCCCCGGGATAAAGGCGCACAGCGACTGCACCCACGCAGGCAGCATGCCGAGCGGCATATATGCGCCGATGAGGAAGCCGACCGCCGTCGAGAACACGGCAATCAGGCTCGCCATCGTCCCCTCCGTCTTGATGAAGGAGCTGATGAACACCGTCATGAGCGTCGAGGAGACTGTCGCATACAACAGAATGCCGAAGATCTGCGCAAAATCCACGAAGTCGAGAAAAAATTCGTTGACGCACGCGAGATAGATAAAACAGATGGCGAGATAGACCACGCAGATGAGCAGCGTCACCAAAAAATTGAAGAGGATATAGCTGCCGATGAGCGTATTGCGGTTGATTGGCGAGGAGGCAAAGTCGCGGTTGACGCCGTTCTGTTTGTCCTCGACGAACACCGTATTGGTCTGCAAGGAAACCGTGATGGTCGAGAGCGCCGCGATGCCCGAGAGCATCCACGAATCGACCAACGTACGGATATACTTGTTGAGCGCCTCATCCGCCTGAATGCCCAGGCGGTAGAGCGTGTTTTCCACCGTGGAGAGCTCCAGTTCCCGCAAGAAGAGAATGTACACGGCGAAGATGATGACGGGAACGAGAAGCGTGTACATGAGCCGCACTTTATTTTTGAAAAAGACGAGCAGGTGACTGCGGGTGAGCTGGAAAAAGATCTCCGTTCCCGACCCCCTACGCTTTGCTGCTTTCTGCATGATCCTCACCTGAAATGTGAATATTTTTGCCCGTGACATTCAGGAACACGTCGTCCATCGTCCCCTTGATGATCTCCACGTCCGAGGTGAACGCGTCGTATTCCTGCATGAGCTTTTTGGCGGCGTCACTGTCCGCAATGACGATGCGGTACGTCTTTTTGACGGGGTCGTAGGAAAAGCGGTAGCCCTCCGCCATAAGCCCACGCTCGAACGCCTCGTCTCGCTTCATGTAGCTTAAAAGGCTGTCATAGCTGTAGCGGTTTTTGAGTTCGTTGGGCGTGCCCTCGGCGATGATCTGTCCCTTGTCCATGATGACGACGTAGCCCGCTTTCTCCGCCTCCTCCAGATAGTGGGTGGTGAGAAAGACGGTCATGCCCGTCTCCGCGCGGATGTCATCGATGAGCGACCAAACCGTAAGACGGGTCTTGGGATCGAGTCCCGTGGACGGTTCGTCGAGAATGAGCAGGCGCGGGCTGTGCACCATGGCGCGCGCGATATCTACGCGGCGCTGCTGCCCGCCCGAGAGGTTCTTTACCGGGCGCTTTAAGATGGGCTGCAGGGACAATAGTTCGATGATACGCTCCACGTTGCGCTTTTTTTCTGCGCGCGAAAGACGATAGAAAGAAGCGCGTACGTCGAGATTTTCCCAAACGGTGAGCTGCTGATCGAGCACGCTCGACTGGAACACGATGCCGATCTCCTGCTTAATGAGGGCGTTTTCCGTATCCAGGTCGTGCCCGCACACCGTGACTTTGCCCGCATCCTTTTGCAGAATGGAGCAGATGATGTTGATGGTCGTACTCTTGCCCGCGCCGTTCACGCCGAGAAAGGCAAACAGCGAGCCCTTTTTGACGGCAAAGGAGATATCGTTGACTGCTCTGACGTCCCCGTACGACTTGGAAAGATGTTCGACTTCGACGGAAAATTCCATACACGCACCCCTATTTTTGCGGCGGCGGGACATTGCGCGCGACCTTTCCCCAACTCGGTTTGGAGCACGCGCCCACGAGCAGCGTGATGCCGTAGAGGATGAGGAAGGCGGGGAAGCCCAGTACCGTGCCCGCAAGCTCACGGCGGCGCTTTGCGCCCAGTTTTTTATAGTCCGAGAGCGCAAGGAAAATACCCTGCACATATCCGAACAGAAGGAACAGCCCGACCGCAATGCCGACGGCACACCATACCGTGTTCCAGATCATCGCCTGATAATATTCGGGCGGCTGCATGGCAAGTTCCATGCCGCCCCAGCCCGCAAAGCCGCAGTAAATAAAGTGATAGATATAGTAGAGCGGCAGCCAGACGCACAGCAAAACGTTGAGCAGGCTCAGCGAGAACAGGAAGTATACTTCAAGGAAGGAAAAGTCCCCCGTGCGGAAGAAGTGTCCCCAGAGTTTGCCGGCATTCTTCTTGAACAGCCCGGAAGCGCCGCTGCCCATGCGCTTGTTGCGGTTTAAGGTGTCCTTATAGGAGGACGGCATGTCCTCGTAGACGACCGCCTCTTCGACGAAATGCCCTTTGTACCCGTCAAACATGCGCTTCATGTTGAACTCCGCGTCGTCGGATATGGAAGTACAGTCATAGCCCCCGCATTCCCGCAGCATTTTCATGCTGAACATAGCGCCGGGACCGTTGACGTGCGCGGCGAGGTGCAGGCGTTCGCGGACGCGGCTGCCGTAGCGCGAATCAAAGGCATACATCATCGCACATGCCTTGGTATAGAAGTTCTGCGTGCCGTTTAAGGCGCCCTCGTAGGGGCGGGCAAAGTCCACGCCCGCCTGATAGGCGTCGTTCATGAGCGAGGTAAATTCGGGATTGATACGGTTATCGGCATCCAGTCGCAGAACAAAATCATATGCCTGTTCCCCTTCCAGGGAAAGAAGATGCTCGATCCCGAAACGGATCGGTGCATAGAGATAGGTTTTTACTCCGGGCGGATCGTCGAGAACGAGTACTTTTGCGCCCGCCTTTTGGGCGAGCTCCGCCGTGTTGTCCGTACAGTTGTGCGCGACGACGTAGACGTCAAACAGTTCCTTGGGATACTCCTGTCCGTCAAAAACCGCCTTGACGGTGCCGTAGATGACGTCCGCTTCGTTATGCGCGGGGATGAGATAGGCGATTCGTCCCTTCTTACTGCTCTTTTTCCACTTCTTTTTGGGGAGAAATCCGAGCAGGATAAACATGACCTGCAAAAAGACGGGAATGGCAATGATGATGAGCACGACATAGTTGATGATGCTCAGCACACGGAATAAAATTTCATGCCACATACTCTGACTCCGCGGCGCGCAGCAGCGCGCCTTGCATGATGATAGCTCGATTATACACGATTTTTTTGATATCGTCAATCCCCTGACATTATTTTTGCGTGCGCAGGGATGTAAAGAAGATGGTGCGGACTTCCTCCGCCGTCGGCTCATACTTTGACTTTTTGATATGCTTTTCGCTCACCGCCGCCGCAAATTCCTCCAGCTGCGCCGCGGGAATCGCCTCCCGCTCGCCGAGCAGCGTGTCGATGGTCGCGCACACCCCGCCGAGCGTATCGCCGCAGGCAGACAAGATCTCCTGAAGCGCGGGAACACCCTTCTTTTCGCACAGACGTAGCGTCGCGCCCAGCAGCAATCCGTTCGCCCTGCCGTGATCGATGTTGTAAAAATAGGTGAGCGAATAGCCCATGCCGTGCACCGCCGTCGTGCCCGACTGCGCAATGGTCATGCCGGCGAGCGCGGAGGCATACAGCAGCGTATCGCGCTCTTCCAATGTAAGCGCGCCCGAGGTCTTGGGGAGCAGCGGATAGAGGATGCGCAGGCTCTCCTTCGCGAGGGCATCGGAGAGCGGCGTCGCGTTTCTGGAGAGCATGCCCTCGATGGCGTGCGAGAAGGCGTCCAGCGCCGTGTTGACCGTCGTCGCAGCAGGCAGATCGCGCATGTACTTGCCGTCCAGATAGGCAAGGCGCGGGAACATGGCGGGACTTGAGATGCTCGTCTTGGTGCGTTTTGCGTCGTTGGTGAGGATGGAATAGGGCGTGACCTCACTCCCCGTGCCCGCCGTCGTGGGAATGTGCGCCATGGGAAGCGCGACGGGCGCGTACCCGCCCGCAAAGATCTCGTCGTCCGTCCTGTCCTGCACGGCGAGAGTCGCGATCGCCTTCGCCGCGTCCATGGGCGAGCCGCCGCCGATCGCAACGACAAAGTCGGCGCCCGCGCTTTTAAGAAGCGCGACGCCCTCCCGCACGCACGCAACGGTGGGATTTGGCGTGACGCGGTCAAAAACCGTCGCCGTCTGCCCGTTTGCTTCCAGGGCTGACAGCACGTCCCCGAGAGCGCCGTTTTTTGCAGAGCTTCTGCCCGTGACGATGAGCGCGCTCGTGCCGAGGTCTTTAAGAAGGTTCCCCTGCTCCGTGACGCAGTCCCGTCCGCAGATGATTTTGGTGGGCATAAAATAGGTAAATTTCATGGGTTTCTCCTGATGATACTGCGCCACCGCGCGATAGATGGGCATCCCCTTGGCAGAGAAGTTTGCCTCGTACTCGGTGACGATGTTCTCCTGCGCATATGCGCTGTGGTGAAGATCGCGCGTGACGTCCCTGACCGTAAACCCGTTCTCGCGGTACTTGCGCAGAGAATAGTCAAAGAAGGGCGCGCTGTCCGTCTTTTGCTCGATGGTCCCGCCGTCTGTTAAGAGCATCTTATAGATGGCGAGGAATCTGTCGCTCGTCAGGCGCTGTTTTTCCCGCCCTGCCTCGGGCAGCGGCGTGGAGAAGTTGAGATAGATGCGCGCGACGGAGTGTGCGGGGATGTAACAGGGCAGGATCTCTGCCGGGACGTTGAGGAAGCGCACGTTGGGAATGTTCTCCGCCTTGATACGTTCCATAGCGGTGAGGACGACATTTGTGCAGACTTCGACCGCAATAAAGTTAGTATCGGGACGGCGCACGGCAAGCTGCGCGATAAAGCCGCCGTTGCCGCAGCCGACCTCCAGTTCGACGGGATTGCCGTTTCCGAACAGATCTCCGTAATCAACAAGGGCGCGGTAGGTCAGCGCCGCTTCCTTTAGGTTTTTAATAGGTTTCCCGCGCGCAACAAGGAGCGCCGCGCACGCTTCCATGCGCGGTTCTAAATTGCGCTTTCTGCGCATTCGCATACTTTGTCCCCCTTACTTCGTGCCCGTGGAGCCGAAGCCCCCTTCCCCGCGCACGGTTGCGGAGAGCTCGTCCGCCTCAAAAAATTCTGCGACATAATAGGGCGCGATGACGAGCTGGGCGATGCGGTCCCCCTGCCCGACGCGGCGTTCAACTTTGCCGTGATTATGCAGCGCGACCATGATTTCGCCGCGGTAGTCGCAGTCAATGACGCCCACTTTGTTCGCGGGCGCCAGATCCTGCTTGCAGGCAAGCCCGCTGCGAGCATAGACAAGCCCTACCGTGCCGAGGGGAAGCTCGATCGCAATGCCCGTATGCACGAATTGCGTCTCGCCGGGCGCGATCGTGACGCCCTCGCAGGCATACAGATCGGCGCCCGCCGCATAGGGCGAACTGTAGACGGGAAGGCGCGCTTGTTCGTTAACTTTTTTAACAGGTACATTCATAACAAAATTAACTCCTCACAAAGCATACACGAAAAGCTACGGTTTGTCAATAAAAAAGCAAAAACGAGCCGTAATTTCACACAAATTACGCTTACCATCCGGCAGACAACAGGAGCGGATGCCGTCAAGACGGCATCCGCTCTGAAGTTACGGCATCGTATTGCAGCGCGACAAAGTATCACGCGAGAAATACCTTAGTGCGCATTTTGGAAAGCAGTTCCGCGTCAGACGAGGAGCGCGAGGAAAAGTTGAGGGAGTTTACTTTTAGGTAAATGACCAAAACTTGCCGCAGCGCGACAAAGTATCACGCGAGAAATGCTTTTCAAAATCATTTAATACTGTACAGCATATCCGTATAGCTCGGATACGGCCAGTAGTCGGAAGAGGTGAGCTTCTCCATGCTGTCCGCCAGGGCGCGCACCGCTTCCATATCGGGCACGATGACGTGCGCCATCTTCTGAGACGCGGGCCCGATCGCTGCAGGCATTTCGGAGAGGTCGGTCTCCAGCTTCTTCATGGCGTTCGCCATCGCCTCGTTCATCGTGGAGAGCTTCTCCGCAAGCGTGATATCCGCCCCGCAGCTGATCTTGGAGGAGATGGTCTGCTTGGACGCGATCACCGAGCAGAGCTCCGCAATGTAGCCGTTGACGGATGGATAAATATCCTGACGCGCCATCTCCAGCATCGTGAGCGCTTCGATATTGATCGCTTTAATATAATTTTCGAGCGCGATGTCTGCGCGGGCGATGACTTCCTTCTCGGTGTACACGCCCTGCTTGACGAACACGTCGATATTCTCGCGCTTGAAGTACTCGGGCACGGCGTCCGCGGTCGTCTTGTTGTTGAGAAGTCCCCTTCTCTCCGCTTCGGGCTCCCACTCGGGACCGTAGCCGTTGTAGTTGAAGATGATGCGGAAGTGATCCTTTAACAGCTTGCTCGTGTACTCCGTGCACGCCTTCTCAAAGTCCTCCTCACCCGAGAGCGCGTCCACCGCCTCGGAGAAGGTCTCCGCAACGATGGTATTGAGGACAATGTTGGGATCGGCGACGGACGCCTGCGAACCCAGCATGCGGAACTCGAACTTGTTGCCCGTGAATGCAAAGGGCGACGTGCGGTTTCTGTCCGTGGTGTCAATGGGGAAGATGGGCGATTCGGGCACGCCGATGGAGCCGGGAACCGCCTTCTTCGGCACATACTCGCGGCCGAGGACAATGCTGTCCACGATCGCGCCCAGCTGATCGCCGAGGTACACGGAGATGATCGCGGGAGGCGCCTCGTTCGCGCCCAGACGATGATCGTTGCCCGCCGACGCGACGGATGCGCGCAGGATGCCCTGGTATCTGTCCACCGCCGCGATGACGCAGGCGAGGATGAGCATGAAGCGGACATTCTTTTCGGGATTTTCACCCGGATCGAGCAGGTTGAGCCCCGTATCGGTGGAGAGCGACCAGTTGTTGTGCTTGCCCGAGCCGTTGACCCCTTCGAAGGGCTTTTCGTGCAGCAAGCAGACCATGTGGTGCTTCTGCGCGATCTTCTTCATCAGCTCCATCGTGAGCTGGTTGTCGTCCACGGCGACGTTGGTCGTCGTAAAGACGGGCGCAAGCTCGTGCTGCGCGGGCGCGACCTCGTTGTGCTTGGTCTTGGCGAAGATGCCGTACGACCAAAGCGTCTCGTCCAGATCGCGCATGAACTCGGAGATGCGGGTCTTGAGCACGCCGAAGTAGTGATCTTCCAGCTCCTGTCCGCGGGAAGGAGCTGCGCCGAAGAGGGTGCGTCCCGTCAGAATGAGGTCCTTGCGCTGCAAATACACGTCCTCGTCGATGAGGAAGTACTCCTGCTCGGGGCCGACGGTCGTGGAGACCTTTCTGCACTCGATGCCGAACATTTTTAAAAGCCGCTTTGCCTGCGTATCGAGCGCCGTCATGGACTTGAGAAGGGGCGCTTTTTTGTCCAGCGTCTCGCCCGTGTAGGAGACAAAGACGGTGGGAATGTACAGCGTGCCCTCCTTGACGAATGCGGGGGAAGTGGGATCCCATGCGGTGTAGCCGCGCGCCGCGCTCGTCTCGCGCGTGCCGCCCGAGGGGAAGCTGGACGCGTCCGGCTCGCCCACGATGAGATTCTTGCCCGTGAGCTGCATGATGACCTTGTCGCCGCTGGGTTCGATAAAGCTGTCGTGCTTTTCCGCCGTGAGGTTGGTGAGCGGCTGGAACCAGTGCGTGTAGTGCGTCGCGCCCTTGGAGACCGCCCAGTCCTTCATGGCGTTTGCGACCGCGCCCGCGATGGACGAATCAAGAGGCTGCCCCTCGTCGATCGTCTTGCGCAGGGACTTGTAGACTTCCTTGGGCAGCGCGTTCTTCATGACGTCGTCGGTAAAAACGTTGCTGCCGAACAGCTCGGTGACTTTCATATCTGGCTCTCCTTGTTACATTGAGTTCGTATGGGAAATACAGTCATTATTATAAAATGTTTACCCTCACAAGTCAAATGATTGTCAAGGCGTTTTCCGACATTCAATTATACGGGATTGTAATACCAAATATTTTTTCAGCTTATCCAAAATGCGCATCTGCCGCAAAGACGCCGCCGTTTTCCGCATTTTTTCTCGTCTCACATGTTTTTTGAGGACTTCATTTTGCGACACGTCCCAAAATACATCATTTTTGACGCAAATCTTTTTCTTACGCAGGTTAGTTTGCAGGTATTCTTTTTGAAAATATGTATAATAATTGCATGGGGTGTTTTATGCTCCGAAATCATATGGTGAGTAAAGAACTATGAGTATTATCAAACAACGGCTTAGGGAAGAAATCATCAACAGCGGTCTGACGACGGTCGAAATCTCCAAGAGGATCGGCGTCTCCCCCGAAATGGTCACGCAGTACTGCACGACGGACAAGCTTCCGCGACTGGATACCTTTGCAAAGCTCTGCAAGGCACTGGATATCTCGGCGGACTACGTCCTCGGGCTCAAGGACTGAGGAGATCGGACAGTTTTCGAAAAAAGACGACGCAGGTCGCCTTTTTTCCGCACCCCGCAAACCGGTCCTCCCGGTTAGCAAAAGGTGATACTCTGAAAGCAAAAAAAACGCGGCGCACGCCGCGTTTTTTTGCTTTTTATCAGTCCTTCTTCTCTTCCTTGACAATGGCAATGTGCACGTCGTCGAGCTGTTTTTGCTCCACGGGCGAGGGCGCATTCATCAAAAGATCGCGCGCTTTTGCGTTCATCGGGAAGGCAATGACCTCGCGGATGTTGACGGTATCGGAGATGAGCATGACCATTCTGTCCACGCCGGGCGCGACGCCTGCGTGCGGCGGTGCGCCGTACTCAAACGCGTGATAGAGCGCGGGGAACTTCTTGATGACATCCTCCTTGCCCAGTCCCACGAGGGAGAATGCCTTGATCATGATCTCGGGATCGTGGTTTCTGACCGCGCCCGAGGAGAGCTCGACGCCGTTGCAGACGATATCGTACTGGTAGGCGAGGATCTCCAGGGGATCCTGCTCCTCCAGCGCCTTCATGCCGCCCTGGGGCATGGAGAACGGGTTGTGGCAGAACTCCAGCTGTCCCGATTCCTCGCCGATCTCGTACATGGGGAAATCGACGATCCAGCAGAATCGGTAGACGTTCTTTTCGAGCAGGTCAAGCCCCGTGCCGAGCATGGTGCGCAGAATGCCCGCGCGCTTTTGCGCGAGCGTGCGTTTTTCCTCCGCGACGAGCGCAACGAAGCAGCCATTCTGAAGCGCGAGCGCCTCTCTGAGCGCGGGGAGCTTTTCCGAAAGGAACTTGGAGATGCCGCCCACGGGCGCGCCGCTTTCATCCAGGCGGAACCAGTACATGGCGCCGCCCTCGGTGACCGTCTTGAAGTCCTCCGCCGTCTTATCGATGAACTTGCGCGTCTGCGTGAATGCGGGCACGGCGATCGCCTTGACGATCTTGCCCTCCACCGCGGCAAAGCCGCAGCCCTGCATGATCTGCGTCACGTCTTTGATGATGAGCGGGTTTCTCAGATCGGGCTTGTCCGTGCCGTACGTCTCCAGCGCCTCCAGATAGGGAATGCGGCGGAACGGGGGCTTGTCTGCCTCCCAGCCCGAGAACTTGGCGAACACGGGCGGCAGGACCTTTTCGAGCACCGCGAACACATCCTCCTGCGTCGCAAACGCCATCTCGATGTCCAGCTGATAGAACTCACCGGGCGAGCGGTCGGCGCGGGCGTCCTCATCGCGGAAGCAGGGCGCGATCTGGAAATACTTGTCAAACCCCGAGCACATCAGCAGCTGTTTGTACTGCTGAGGCGCCTGCGGAAGCGCGTAGAACTCCCCGGGATACAGGCGGCTGGGCACGATGTAGTCGCGCGCGCCCTCGGGCGAGGAGCTCGTCAGAATGGGCGTGGAGATCTCCAAAAAGCCCTCCTCCGTCATGAGGCGGCGCAGCTCAGAAACAATCGCCGCGCGCAGCACGATCTTCTCCTTGACGGCGGGATTTCTCAGATCGAGGAAACGATAGGCGAGGCGGATATCCTCGCGCGCCTCCGTCGAACGGGAGACCTCAAAGGGCAGCGCCTGCGTCGTGCGCCTGCCGAGGACCTCCACCTTCTCGGGAACGATCTCGATCATGCCCGTGGGAAGTTTTTCGTTGGGTGCGGAGCGCAGCACGACGGTGCCCTCCACGCTGACGGTGGATTCGGTGGGAATGTCCCTCAGCTGCGAGAGGCAGGGCTCTTCCGTCGCGACGACCTGCGTCGTGCCGTAGAAATCGCGAAGAATCGCAAACAGAAGCCCGCCCTTATCGCGCTTGCTGTCCAGCCAGCCGCAGAGCTTGACTTTCTTGCCTGCGTCCTCGCTGCGGAGTTGATTGCAGTTGTGCGTTCTGTAAGACATGGTATTACCTTTTGAAAGTTTTATCGTCGTGCAAAATTATATCTTTCGCGCGGGGAAATGTCAACAAAAATGACGCCCGCCTCCGCGATTTTCAAAGCTCTTCAGCCACGCATATGCCGATGCCCGATCGGAAAAGGCAAACCACGGCTTATCCCACCCATTCAGCAAACGCAGGACCTGCGGGAGCGTCTCATCGCGGTACGCCCTGATCCACGCCTCAAACTCACCGTCCGCCCGTTCGGGACACCCCTCCGGCATATCGGGACGGCTCCTGCCGCGATAGTTCTCTACGCGCGCCCGGATGCTTGCGAGACATTCTTTTGCGGACAGGTCAAGAAGCACGGCACAATCTGCCTTTGCAAGCCGAACGGGAAGCGTGCGTAAATAATTCCCGTCCATCACCCACGCGGGTTTTTGAAGTTCCTCACATAGCAGCGCGTCAAATTCTTCTTCGCTGCGATTGACCCAACCCGGCAGCCACCACAGACGATCGAGATGCACAACGGGAAGGCAAAACCTTGCCCCCATCGCCACGGAAAAGGTGGATTTCCCCGCGCCGCCGCAGCCGAGCACAAGTACCCTTTGGTACGGAAATTGCATACACGTCCCCCTGTTTTCAGACCTTCACCGCTCAAACTCGCAGCGATGTCGTTTAAAAAATTCATAATATGCGCGCACATTTTCCAGCTGCGTCCACCGCTTGACGTCCACGGGGTCGGCGTCAAAATCGTAGATCTTCGCCCCGTTCATCGCCAGCAGGAAGGGCGAATGGGTCGCAATGATCAGCTGATAGTCAAAGTAGCGCGCCGACTGCTCCAAAAACTCCCTGAGCTGCATCTGCCGCGCGGGCGAGAGACTGTTTTCCGGCTCGTCCAACAGATAGAGCGCAGGCTCGCCCATCCTCTGCGTGAAGTAGAAGAAGGCGCTCTCCCCGTTGGACTGCTCGCGCACGTTTCCGGAGAGCCTGTCCTTGACATACTTTGACTGCGTCCTGCTGCGGGCGTCGCACACCTTTTTCAGGCGGTCGTAATCGTCGAGTGAGGTCATGCGGAACTGCGCATACTTGTTTTGAAGATACTCTTCCAAGAGCTCCTCCCGCTTCGCGTCGATCCCCTCGTTGATGCCGCGCAGGTCGAGCATGAATTCAAACACGTCGTCGCTGGCGATCATGGCGCTCTCCGGGGGCAGCGGCTTCGAAAGAGCATGTGTACACATGCTCACATAGTCGCCGAAAAAACTTGATTTGTTGAAGGGCGCGCCGCGCCTGACGTTCAGGCGCTCGGCAATCACGTTGAGCGCCGTCGTCTTGCTTGAGCCGTTCCCGCCGTAAAAAATGGTGACGGGCGCAAAGTCCAGCCGCGCAAGCCCGTGCGCGGACAGCACAAAAAACGGGTACATCGTGTTATAGCACGTCCGCTTGACATTCCCGAGCCGAAAGGCGTATTCTGCATCGTAGGAAGGAAAGGTGAATTGGGATAAGTAGATCATGCCTGCCTCCGGATAAGCCCCTTTGCCGCATGGACGGCAGGGCGGCGCCGTTACCTGATGATGGTCAGTTGCTTCTTTGCGCGCGTCACGGCGGTGTACAGCCACTCCCTGCCGTTGTCAAAATAGCCCGACTCGTCGATGACGACGACGTTATCGTACTCCGAGCCCTGCGCCTTGTGGCAGGTGACGGCATATGCGAACTCAAAGCGGCAGACGGTGTCCTCCCGCCGCACTTTGAAGCGGCGCAGCATCTCATAATTGCCTTCATGCACCAGAATGCCGTTCGTGAGCATGCACGCCTTGTTGCCGTAGCCGTGGTAGTACTGTCCGCGCGTGAAGATGCCCGTGTCAAAGGGCAGTTCAGGGAGAGTATCGGGCAGAAAGTCGGGCGTGAAGTCCAGAAGCCCCAGCCCGTCCAGCTGCTCGCGGACGCTACTACACGTCCCGATGATGCCGTTGACGAGGTGAAAATCCCCCTTTTCGTCCAGCGTCTTGCTCCAGTCGTTGAGCGTGCAGACGAGCTTCTCGCCGTCTGTGGGAAGCAGCTGATCGGGCGGGATGCCGCGCATCGCGCGCACTTCACGGTTGACGGCGGCGCGCATCCGGTTGGTCCCGACAATGATCTGATCGGCTTCGGAGAACAGCTGCTCACGAAGCGCCCTGTCGCACTCGCGGCGGGGAATGACCTCCACGCACCCGTCCGTGCCGAAGCGCGGCAGTCCGCCCGCGCGCACCCGCTCTGCAAGCCGCACGATGGGGTTGTCCTTTTCCTGCCGCACGATCTCCTTTAAGGTAATGACGGGCATCGTGAGCAGCGTGTTGCTCCCGCCCACGGGCGGCAGCTGTGCGGGATCACCGCAACACAGGCACTTGACGCCGAAGGATAAAAGATCGCGCAGGACGTCGTCCGAGACCATGCTCGTCTCGTCCAAGACGATGAGACGGATGCCGCTGTCGATCTTCTCCTTTTTGACAAAGCGTAAAAAGCGCTCGGAGATGACCTCGCCGTTCTCATCCACCTCGATGTCCTCTTCGCGCGTGTAGATGAGGCTGTGCACCGTGCCTGCGGGTACGCCAGCGCGGATGAGCACAGACGCCGCCTTGCCCGTGGGCGCGACGAACACGGCGCTCTCGCCCGGCACAAGTCCCATATCCCGCACGACGTAGTCGACAAGAAAGGTCTTACCCGTCCCCGCGTAGCCGCACAGCACAAAGATCTGCGTATTCAGATGATAAAACCACTCCTCGATGAGTGCTGCCGCCTCCGCCTGATCTGCGGTGAGCACGGGTGCCGATGTGTCCATGTGACAAGTATAGCATATCGCGCCGCAAATTGCAAACATTCGTTCAATGCTTTGCGGGAAATCGCGCAACTTTTGAAGAATCCTGCGCAATCGTTCGCCTTTTTGAAAAAAGTGTGCTATACTATCCGAAAACGTCTCGTCGGGAGGCTATTTATGTATCAATCCAGACTCGATCTTATAGAGACCGAACTTGCCATCAAGCAGGTAAAGGATGCCTTTGAGAAAAATCTTGCGCAGGCGCTCGATTTGACGCGCGTCAGCGCGCCCCTCTTTGTGCCCGCGGGCAGCGGCATCAACGACGATCTGAACGGCGTGGAGCGCCCCGTCAGTTTTGACGTGAAGGCGACGGGCTCCACGGTGGAGATCGTTCATTCGCTCGCCAAGTGGAAGCGCTATGCACTGAAAAAATATGGATTTCCCGTCCACCGCGGCCTGTACTGCGACATGAACGCCATCCGCCGCGACGAGGAACTGGACGAACTGCACTCCGTGTACGTCGACCAGTGGGACTGGGAGAAGGTCATCGCACGCGAGGACAGAACGCCTGCCTTTTTAGAGGCGACGGTGCGCACCATCTATGCGGTCATGCAGCAGACGGCGCAAGGCATCTGCGACGCCTTCCCCGCGCTGGAGAACTACTTCCCCGAGAAGATCTCCTTCGTGACGACGCAGGAATTGGAGGACGCCTATCCGGGGCTCACCCCCAAGGCGCGCGAGCGGGAGGCGGTCAGAAAGTACGGCGCGGTGTTCTTGAAGAACATCGGCGGCAAACTCAGATCGGGCAGCAAGCACGACGGCAGAGCGCCCGATTATGACGACTGGAACTTAAACGGCGACATCCTCGTCTACTATCCCCCCCTCGACTGCGCGTTCGAGCTGAGCAGCATGGGCATCCGCGTGGACGAAACAAGCCTTATCGCTCAGCTGGAGGCGGAGGGCTGCACAGATCGGCTCAAGCTGCCCTTTCACAGGGCGCTCGCCGCGGGCGAACTGCCCCTGACGATGGGCGGCGGCATCGGGCAGTCCCGCCTTTGCATGATCATGCTGAACAAGGTGCATATCGGCGAAGTGCAGGTCTCCGTTTGGGACGAAAAAACGCATACGTTGTGCAAAAATGAGAACATTCCGCTCATGTGATCACATGCGGAATTTCGCATAGAGCATGCGCCCGATTATGTTGTGCGTGATGACGATCGCGCCCTGCTCCACGGGGAAAGTGTACGCGCCCATGCGCCCCGCCTTGGAGAGCGTGATGCTTCCCTCGTGCATCTTGTAATACAGCAAAGTTGCGCCCTCGCCGCCCTCCATGGTGCGCCAGGTGAGCTGCGCATCCCCGTCGGGGCCGAGCGTCAGGCGGACGTATTCAAAGCGATCTAACATGTCCTCCTCCCCGAGGCGAAGCTCCTCGCAGGCGTACTCGCCCACATAGGGACGGGAGAGCTCGGTGAGCGAACTCATGTCGGAGACGGAGCAGCCCGTCAGAACGGGCGGCAGAAACAAAAGAAAAAAGAGTGCAGGCAGAAGTTTCTTCATGCCGATAGTATTGGTAAAAAGTGCGCCCTTCATGTGACGGGCGGAGGAAGAAGGATGACTTTTGATTTTGAACTGGTGGGAAAGATCGGCTCGATGGCGCTCATCGACCGCAAGGCGGGCATCATCGACTATACGCGGGTGGCGCGCCTCTCGCGCGAGCTGCGCCCGGGGTATATCTGGGTCTCGAGCGGCGCGACGGAGATCGGACGGCTGGACTACATGCAGCGCACGGGCAGGGAGATCGCGGGAGAGCACGCCAAGACGGACTACGCGGCGCAGGGTCAGACGATTCTGATGCAGACCTACCGCCAGTTTGTCGACCCCGCGTACTCGGTGCGGCAGGTGCTCGTCGAGCACCAGCACTTCAACGACGAGCAAAAGAGCGAGCACTTAAAGGGCCTGCTGCTGCGCTGCCGCGAACAGAACGCCATTCCCATCGTCAACTACAACGACGCCGTGTCCTCGGAGGAGAACAGGCGCTTAGAGCTGCTTGCGCTCTCCCACGACAAAAAGCGCGTCTTTGAGTGCGTGGACAACGACGAGACCGCCTCCCGCATCGCCTGCCTCGTGCGGGCAAGGACGCTCCTCATCTTCACGAGCGTGGACGGCATCTACCTCGACCCCGACAACGAGACGACGCTCGTCAAAATAATCAGCGGGAAGGACTCCTACGAACTCACCGAGAACATCGAAGAGCACAAGAAGTACTGCGTCGGCGCATCGCGTGCGGGCGCGAACGGCGCGCGCGCCAAGCTGGAGTACGTCAAGGACGCCGCCGCGCAGGGCACGACCATCTACATTGCCAACGCAAAGTACTCGATTGCCGAGGTGCTCTCGGACAGCGTCCCCTGCACCAAGATCGGCATCGACCTGTAATTTTATCATATGACGGCGCGCCCTCCGCAATGTTTGCGGAGGGCGCGCATTTTATTAACGCGCGGCGGCGCGGGCAGACTGCCCGCGCCGCCGCGCCGTATATTGCGTCTTTTTTTGCGAAAGCCCCGTCAGATCCTGCCCTTCTCCATGCAGAGCGCTTCAACGATCTCCGCCGCGTCGTACACGAGGTCGGGGCAGGGGCGCTTTTTGTAGTATGCCTCCGTGCGCGCCTCGGGATTGGGCGAAGTGTCCACGGGAAGCCCCGCGCCCGAGAGGAGCTGTCCGCAGTTGATGCTGCCGTTCTTTGCCCGGAAGCGGCGCGCTAGTTCCTGGACGAGGGCGTACATCTCCGGCTTGGTCATCCCGGGAAACAGCAGCCCCAGTGTGACCGCCGCGCCCGAGACCGTGCCGCACGTCTCGCGCAGCCTGCCCATGCCGCCGCCCAGCGGCAATAGTGCCGCTTTGAGTGTCCCTTCGGGCACGTCCAGAAGATCGGCAAACGCCACCGCAACTGCCTGCGAGCAATTGAGTCCGTGCAGAAAATTCTCCTTTGCCTGTTGTGCTCTCGTCATTTACTTTTTTCCTCCGATATGATATACTGTCGGTATGATTGACGTGTTCTATACGGCCAAACCCGTCCAAAGCGACGCCTTTGTGGCGCGCATTTTGCGGGAACGGTATGGCATTTTCGCGCCAAACTTTACGCGCAACGCACACGGGAAGCCCCTGCTCTGCGGCGCGCCGCCCTTTTTCAACCTGTCGCACACGGGCGGGCGCACCTTTGCCGCCTTCTCTGAAACAGAAATCGGGCTGGACGCCGAGTGGCGAGGGCGTCCCCTTCCGCAGGCGGTGCTGCGCCGCCTGAGTGAGGCGGAGCGGGAGGAGGACTTCTTCCGCCTGTGGACGGCGAAGGAGGCGTATGTCAAATACCTCGGCGGTTCGCTCGCGACGCTTTTACAGGCGCTGCGCTTTGAGCGGGGCGTCCTGTTGCAAAACAAGGCGCCCGTCAACGCGGCGATTGCTTTTTCTGAGCAGGCGGACTGCACGATTGCTGTCTGCACTGCGCAGGCGCAGCCCGTCCTCTTCCACGAAATTTCCGATTAAACGTCGTACCAGACGTTCTCCTCGGGCACAAAGGCGCTTGCCTCGGGCAGGCGCTTTTTGACTGCCGGGACAAATCGCTTTGCGTTGATGCGGTGGGTGATGGGCGGAAAGGCGTCTTCAAAGTGATCGATCGTGACCGCCTTAGGCTTGAGGGCGTCCAGAAAGGGAAGCATCTCCCGATCCATGCGCGCCCTGCCCTGATAAGGAAAGAACAGCAGATCTGCCCCCTGCGGATAACTGACCCTTCTGTCCATGCCTGCGGAGCCAAAGACCATGACAGACTTCCCGCCGTCCGAGATCTCAAAGGCGAGCACGTCGCTCTTGTCGATGCGGAAGCGCTTGGCAGCTTTCAGGAGCGCGATGCAGTCCCCCGCGTGCAGCCAGGTGCGCAGCGAAAAGACGACGCCGAGGATGGTCGCGGCATCAAAAACGCAGTGACGTGCTGGAAAAACGCGTACCGTGAACGGTCCGATTCTGACCTCGTCCCCTGCCTTGATGAGGCGCATGCACGCCCCGTTCAGCCCGTTCTTTTTGGCATGGGAGATGCCCGTTGCCGAGACATAGACGGGGCGCACGCCCTCAGAAAAGGCGTCCACGTCCTGAAAGTGGTCGAGGTGCGGGTGGGTGATGAAGATGGCATCCGCCGTGCGCGCCTCCGCAAGCGGGACGGGCGCAACGGGCGAATACTCTTTGAGGTATGGGTCGATGAGCAGACGGGTGTTCCCGCTCTCCAGAAGAAGCGTCGCCGTGCCGTACCATTTGAATCGCATTGGTTCACCTATTCTCTCAAATTTGGAATTTTATAGGAAGAGCTCGCGAGAAATGTAGCTTATCCCCTTTGGGACGTAGATTCGCGTCAGGCGAGGAGCGCGAGGAAAAGTTGAGGGAGTTTACTTTCGGGTAAATGACCGAAACTTGCCGGAGCGCGGCAACGTATCACGCAAATACCGCATTCTCCTTTTGGAAAGCAGTTCCGTGTCAGACGAGGAGGGCGCGGATTTGCCGCAGGGCGCGTACAAAGCGTACGTAACCAACGCAAGGAGAAAGCCCTGCTTGCAGAAGGCTTCCGACGACGCGTTGCACGAGCGCTCTGCGCGAAGTACCAAGGCAAAACGCAAGCCCGACAACGTATCACACGAGAAATGCTTTTCAAAAAATCAGAGGCCTTCCAGCTCGTCCAGCGTCAGATCAAACGCAGGGATAAAGTGCTCGAAGAAGTACTCGACCGAACGCATGTGCTTTTCGTGCAACGCGTCCTCAATGGTCCGCTTTGCCTGAATAAATTCGGAATTACCCGAGCGCAGCTCCTCCAGGCACTTGATATATGCGGAGAGCTTGTCCGCCGCCTTGACGAAGGCGTATTCCGCGCAATCCTTGTCCGCCTGCAAACAGGGATACAGTTCCACTCTGACAGGTTCGGGCAGGGTCGCGGCGATGCGGTCGACGGCGAGCTGCTCCACTTTGGCGTACTCGCCGTGCAGCTGACGGTTGAAGTACTTGACGGGCGTGGGCATGTCCCCCGTCATCACCTCGCTGACCTCGTGATAGAGCGCGTACAGCACCGCGCGCTCCACGTCAACGTTCCCGCCGTACACCTTGTTTTCGATGACGGCAAGGGCGTGCGTCAGCACGGCGACCTGGTGGGAGTGCTCCATGATATTTTCTTCGCGCGTGGAGCGCATGAGCTGCCAGCGCTTGATGAATTTCATTCTGTCAAGATATGCGTAGAACTTTTCCATAGCCGCACTATTATACTATACTTTGCCCGAAAAGACAATCATTCTCCCGTGCAAAGGTGCGCTTCTGCACAAATTTTGCAATGCGGGAGACAAAATTTGACAAAGGTCTTGAAATTCCCGCGAAGCTGTGATACAATCGTTGCAGTGAGAACGCTCGGCAAGACTTGTAAAGCGGAAAATCTGCGTTCCTTGAATAGGGACGCTTTATTATTTTTTCAGGGGGATAATTTTATGGCAATCAACATAAGACGAGAGAACATGGGCGTAGTCTTTACTCCGCGCGACGAGGAAGTGTATTCCAATACGTCGGGCGTGCTCTATCCGCGCGTCATCGAACTGCACCATGCGGGGGAACTGAACGGCATGCTGCTTGCGACCTTTGACCATTCCACAATCAAGGAGCCGCCCGTCGTGCCCGTCATGTGTTCCAAAGACCACGGCGTGACGTGGGAGAAGTATTCCCAGATCGAGGACACGCAGAACGGCTACGGCATCCGCTTCCAGCCGCACATCTACGAACTGCCGCAGGACTGCTCAGACCTGCCCGCGGGAACCATCGTCATGAGCGGCAATTCCGTCCCGCTCACCTTTGCGACGACCGAGCTTTCCTTCTATATCAGCCGCGACCACGGCAAGACGTGGGAGTTCCGCTCCTCCGTCGTGCAGGGCGGCCCGCCCGTCGAGCAGAACTTTGACGCGCTCGGCCCCGTGTGGGAACCCAATATCTATCTGGACGCCTACGGCAGGATCGTCGTTGCGTTCACGGACGAGCGCCCGCACACCGACCCCAGATTCAATCAGACGCTCGCGCTCGTCACCTCGGAGGACGGCGGCAGGACGTGGAGCGACGTTAAGTACACCGTCACCGTGCCGGACAGGACGCTGCGCCCCGGCATGCCCGTCGTCACGCGCATGGGCAACGGCAAGTACATCATGGTCTACGAGATCGTCGGCTACCCGAGCTGCGATATCTACTGCAAGCTCTCGGACGACGGCATCGACTGGGGAGATCCCCTCTCGCAGGGAAAACGCGTGGAGACCAAGGACGGGCTGTTTTTAGGGAGCATGCCCTACGTCATCTGGGTGCCGCAGGGCGGAAAGAACGGCACGGTCATCGTCACTGCCAAGCGCGAGGGCGAGCATATCGGCATGCGCGACCCCGGGTGGTACCATGTCAACTACAACTACGGCGAGGGAGACTGGGAGCGCATCCCCATGCTCATCACCTACAATACCGACACCCTGCAGGCGGGCTGGAGCATGGGCATGACGACCATGATGGACGGGCAGTATCTCATCCAGCTCGCGCCCACGCCCATGAACAAGCGCCTGATGCAAATTACCTACGGCATTGGCAAGATCGAAGAGGAATAATTTAATTTTTTATACGAAACAGGGGCAGACGCCAAGCGTCTGCCCCTCTCTTTTGTGATTTGTCCGCACGTCAGCTCTGTCCCGTGGAGACGATATCGTCATCCGCGTTGTCCTCATCGGTGTCCGCATCGGGACGGATCATGCAGTAGTGCGGATTGTGCGCGTACGTTTGCTTCTTCATACCTTCCCCCCATACACAGGATGTGCCGGAAGAAACGTTTTATTCCTTGTCCCGATCGGCGCTCTTTTTGCGCCCTGCTTCCTTGGTCTCTTCGGCGGACATGCCTGCCATCTCCGCGATCGCTTCGCGCTCCCGCGCGATGCGCTCCTGTTCGCGTTTGTGCGCGTCCTGATCGACGCGGTCAACATTCTCCTGTACCTTCTTCATAACGCACCTCCCTCTTACAGGGATAGTATATCACGGCTTTTTTGTCCTGTCAAGCCTGATTTTCTGCGGCGATCTGTTTTTGCACTTTGGAGAACATCTCCGTCTTCTGATCGATCAGCATCTTGTCCGCAGGCATGACCTCGTAGTAACCGCGGTTGCACATCTGCTCAAAGACGAGAAACTGCGTGTCCGCGTGTTCACCATAGAGCCGATACAGCTGACGGCGCAGGGGCTTGCAGCTGCCCTCAGTGAGCGCCGTGGCGTAGTAGTTCATGAGCAGTTTTTCCGCATCCAGCAGATCTTGCAGCGCGTCCTTTTCACAGAGCATGATATCCTTCTTCGATTGTTTCATCCCTTCCCTCCCAACATTTTGTACAGTGCGCAAAAACGCTGCGCGTGCGCCTGCGCAATGTCCGACATTTCCTGCGCGAGTGCCTGATCGGTGAGCGTATTTGCATAGATGCGCGCCTTTTTGCAGGCGATCTCCTCGCCCGTCAGAAGATGGGTGAGGACGTCCAGATCCTTTGCCGTCAAATTTGTCATAAAAACAGCCTCCTTTCCCGCAGTATGGGAAGAGGAGGCATTTTTATGCGCGATCAGCCACGTCCCGCATAATATTCGCACAGCGGCGCAAGCGGACAATGTTCGCAGTCGGGGCGCTGGGAATGGCACACCCTTCTGCCGTGAAAGATGAGCCAGTGGTGCGCCCTGGACCACAGATGTTTGGGAATGACGGCACACAGGCCCTCCTCCACCTTCTCGGGCGTGTTGCCCTTGGCGAGCCCCAGGCGGTTAGCGACGCGGAAGACGTGCGTGTCCACGGCGATCGCATCCCCGTGGAAGGCGACCGCGTAGACGACGTTCGCCGTCTTTCTGCCCACGCCCGCGAGCGTGCGCAGTTCCTCCAGCGTGGCGGGCACTTCACCGTGATACTTTTCCAGGATATCGCGCGAAGCGGACAGAATATGCTTTGCCTTGTTGTGATAAAACCCGCAGGAGTAGATATATTTTTCCAGCTCCTCCTGCGAGAGCGTGAGCATCTTCTCCGGCGTATTATACTGCGCAAAGAGGACGTCCGTCACCTTATTGACGCGCTCGTCCGTGCACTGTGCAGACAAAATGACCGCGACGAGCAACTCGTACGGCGAGCGGAATTTGAGCGCGGGCGCGGCGTCGGGGTACATGCGCTCCAGCAATGTCAGTATTTCCTGCGTGTGACTCATACGCATATTATATCACGACGCACGCAAAAAGGCAAGTTCAGCAGCGGACAAAAACGCCGCCGCAATCCCTGTAAAATGCCTGAAAGGACGAATACCGCCCGGATGACAGCAGCTTTTTGACGCGCGGCAGGAAGCGCAGATCGAACGCCGCGGAGAGTCCGCAGCCGCAGCCCGCCTCCTGAGGCATTGCGACTGCCCGCGCAGGCACGCCCGCGCTCTTGCACAGGGCGATTGCATCGAGCGCCTGCGCCCGCGAACGAAATACCGCAAGTACGGTCATGTTTTCCCTCCCCCTTCGTATATTTTTTTCCTTTCGCCTGTATATATAGAGGTATGATCTATCTCGATAATGCCGCGACGGGCGGCGAAAAGCCCGCCGCCGTACAAAACGCCGTGCTCGCCGCCATGAAGGCGTGCGCCAATCCCGGGCGGAGCGGACACGATGCCTCCATTGCCGCCGCCGAGCGCGTCCTTGCCTGCCGACGCCTTCTATCCGACCTGTTCGGCGGGTACGGCTTTGAGCGCGTCGTCTTTACCAAGAACTGTACCGAGGCGCTCAATATCATGCTGCTCGGGACGCTGCACGCGGGCGATCACGTCGTGACGACCTGTCTGGAGCACAATTCCGTGCTGCGTCCTCTGGAATTTTTGCGCAGGACGCGGCGCGTGCGCTATGACGTTGCCCCGCTGACGGGCGGAAAACTCCTGCCCGAGGCGATCGCGGCGCTCGTAAAGCCGGAGACAAGGGCCGTCTGCGTGACGACCGCCTCCAACGTGACGGGGGAATGCCCCGACCTGCACGCCGTACGCGCCCGCATTCCCGCGCGCGTCCTGCTGTTTGCGGACGGGGCGCAGGGCGCGGGTCACTTGCCCATCGACATGCGCGAAACGGGCATCGACGCGCTTGCCCTGGCGGGGCACAAGGGACTGCACGCCATTCAGGGCGCGGGCGCGCTGCTCTTTTCCGAGCGCGTGAACCCCGATCCCGTCCTCTTCGGCGGGACGGGCAGCGAGAGCCACGACCTTGCCATGCCCGCTTTCTACCCCGACCGCCTGGAGAGCGGGACGCTCTCCTATCCCGCGATCTGTTCTCTGTTCGAAGGCGCGCTTCTGGTGCGCGCCCGCCGCAGCGAGGGCGCAAGGCGGCTCATCGAACTGACGGCGCGCCTCTATGACGCGCTCGCCGCCATGGACGGCTGCCACAGCTACTTTTTGCCCAATGCCTGCGGCATCGCCGCATTTTCGCACGAGCGCATCCCGTCCGAAACGCTCGCCATGCTTCTCAACGAGCGCGGCATTGCGGTGCGCGGCGGACTGCACTGCGCGCCCCTCGCGCACAAGGCGCTGGGGACCTTTCCCGCAGGGCTGGTGCGCGCCTCCTTCTCCCCCTTTCAGGGGAAGGCGGAGGCGGACGCGCTGATCGCCGCGCTCAGGGACATCGTCACATCCGCTTGATCTCTTCCGCAACCTTATACAGCTTTTTGCGCTTGCCCGCGTCCAGCATGGGCGCGAACTGCGCGACAAATGCATCGATCTCGCTGTTCGTGAGCGTCCCCGCCCGTTTGCCCTCCACGGCACGGGCGTAAATATTGCGCAGAAGTTCCGCTTCGCTCTTTCCGTCCATCTGCGCCGCAATCGACTGCGCCTCGGATAAAAACTCCTGCGGCACGCCCGCCCCCGTGAAACTTGCAAAATCTTTCATAGCCACCTCCATTCTCCATTGTATGCAGGTGCGGGCGGCCGTGTCCCTTGCACGCCGCCCTTTTTTTGCGCATAGGATGGAGCATGCAACCTTTGCTTCTTCTGGTGCTACTCACATTCCTGCAAAAGGACGACCAAAAGGCCGCCCTGGACAAATTTCTGAACTTTTACCGCGAAAACCGTGAGCTGCTTGTCACCCTCTTTTCCATGCAGGGCATGCAGCCCGGCCCCGCGCAGCCCGAACAACCAACACCGCCCAAGACGCCGCCCGAGCAGGAAGCGCAGACAAAACGGGCGGCGCAGGAAGCGCCGCCCGATATGCGTATTTTTGAAGAATATCTGCGCCGCGTCTCCCGTTAGGAGCAGACGCTTGCAAACACCGATTCCAGCATGACGTCCGTCTCGCCGGGCAGATAGGGCGCCACGACGCCGTTGGCGCCGTCGCTCTCGCGCACGCCCGTGCCGTGGATGCACTTGCCGCTGACCGGCCAGTAGATGCGCGCGACGGTGAGCTGGAACACGCCGCCTTGGGGAGAGGTGAACATGGACTGCATGACGCCCTTGCCGTAGGTCGCACAGTCGCTCGCGCCCGAATCCTTGCGCAGATAGATGTCCGAATAGTCGATCGCGCCGTAGTCGATCATCGCGCCGATGAGGCACTCGGACGCCGAGGCGGAACCCTCGTCCGCGAGCACCGTGATCTGCGAATCCTCGGTGAAATAGGCATCATAATAGTTGCCCTGCGCCGTGTAATTGATGCGCATGCCGTCGCGATACTGCGCATAGGCGACAACGGGCGTTGTGTCGTCCGTATCTTTCGTGAAGTAGGACGCGATCACCTGCAGATCGGACAGGTACCCGCCGCCGTTGCCGCGCAGATCGAGGATGAGATTTGTCCTGCCCTGCTCCTGCATCACCTGCATGGCGTAGGCAAATTCCTGCGCGCACTGCCCGTCAAAGCTGTCCAGCCGGATATATGCAGTGGAGTCGTCCAAGCCCTCGAGCGGCTCATACGTTTCCGCGAAGATGGCATTTTCCCCGCCGTCCGGATCGTCGCGCAGGGCGTACGACGTCTCGCTGTCGCGGTAGACGCAGTAGCCGGCATGGTACACCTCGCGCTGCATGGTATATGCACTCGCCTGCGAAGCGTTCTTTTCATAGCCCGCGTACAGGCAGAACTCGCCCTCCTGCGCGCTGATGAACGCCAGAATATCGTCCGTCGTGCCCGTCTGCATCTCCTCGCCGACGGCGGAGTAGCCCAGAAGGTACATGCCCTTTCTCAGCCCGGCAAGCTGCGCGGGGGAGTTCTCCACGACGGTATAGAGCAGTGTGCTGCCGTCCGACTCCCGCGCGAGCGTGACGCCGATGCCGCGGTTGACGCCCTGGCTCTGTTCGATGATGAGTTCATATTCATCGGGCGTATAGTAGGAGCTGAAGATATCGGGCATGACGGCGTCATAGATGTCCCCGTATACCTCGTCAATGTCCACGTCCTGATAGTGCTCGGACTCCAGCACTCCCAGCATCCATTGCAGTTCGCGGATGCGCGGATCGGTGGAGTAGTAGGTCGCGAGCCAGCCGACAATGGCGCCGATGCCCATGAGAAGGACGGCGAGCACGACGGCACAGATGCGCTTTGCGACCGAGCGCTTCCCGGGCGCGGGCGCCCCCGACGGCGCCTGCTGTATCTGCTGCGGCGCGGGCTCCCAGAACGAGCTCTCGTCGCCCTGCGTGTTTTTCTGATCTTCTTCCTGTTGCATAAATCCTCCTTGTATGCGGCGTCACGTTTGCTGCTGTGACAGATGATAGAGCACGGACAGCACGCGGAAGGTCACCGCATCTGAAAATTTTCGTATATTCAATCCCGTGACGCGCTCGATCTTGTCGAGGCGGTACATGAGAGTGTTGCGGTGCATATACAGCTTGCGGCTGGTCTCCGAGATGTTGAGATCGCACTCGAGGAAGGCCTCCGCCGTCGCCGTCATCTCCCGATCGCCGAACACTTCCTCAATGTCCTTGAGGCGGAACTGCATCATGTATTCCTCCAGCCGCGTACGAGGCACGTCCTCCAGCATCTTGACGAGAAGATATTCGCGGTAGGAATGCACCTCGCCCGTATCGCGGAACATGGCGCCCATCCTGACGGCTGTCACCGCCTGCCCGTAGGAGAGCGCGATCTCCGAAAAGGACGAGACCTCGCAGCCGACCCCGATGCTTGCCTGAACGCCCAGTTCCTCGTACATGGACTGCCACAGGAACTGCCCGAAGTCGTACGCGCTCTGCTCGTCATCGGAAAAGCGGACGACGGCAAGGCGCGACTTGTCCATTCTGACGACCAGATCGTGCGACTCCGCGATACAGCCCTTGATGAGTTCAAACGCCTCTGCGGGGCGCTTTTCGGGCAGGACATCGAGCGCGGTACAGGCGCCGTTATGGGCGAGACAGCGCGTGATGAAGCGGAAGGTATCCCACTCGCTCCCCTCCCCTAAAAGAATGCTTCTGAGCTGTTCGTCGCGGTCGGCAAACGTCCGCGCATCGGCATTGGCGACGAGGTAGTGCACAAGCTTAGCCGTGCGCGCCGCCTCCTCTCCGGCACCGTCCAGATACGCCGTCTGCGTCCTGCCGCAGAACTCCAGCGGGAACGCAGTCTCCTCCCCGCCGCCCGGGGCAAGGCGCACACGGACCCCCGTCTTTTCGCCGATGTCCCCGAGGAGCTTTTTCAGCTGCGCGAACACATGATCCATGTCTGCATCCCCCTTGTGCATTGTACCGATATCCATGGAAAATTATACCATGTCTGTGTGTAAATTACAAGATATTTTTGCGATTCTTTTGACCATGTCCGCATTTTTGACGTGTTTTCCCGCCCATGGCACAAATTCCCCCCGACCATGGCGCAATTTACGCCGCTTCGGGCGCAAGATTTTCCGGCAGAGGCATTGACCTTTGGCGCGTTTCGTGATATAATGTAGAAAATTGGGGATTTGCCCATCATTTCGGGAGTGAACATACATGCGTCAACGCCAAGATCCAAACATGTCACAAGAGCATACGGACACGGTCGCACGCGAGGGCGTTGCGGGGTACCGTGTCCTTGCCGTGCTTGCCTTCCTTGCCGCTGCGGGCGGACTGTTCGCAGGGCTCATCGGCAATCTTCTGCCTTGGGTCGTCGTGCCGAATACGGGACTGCTTTCGGGGTCGCTTCTGGGATACCTCATCGCATACTTCCAAAGCATGTTTGCAGGCTTTGTCTCCTTCCACATTGACCTGTTTACGGGCGGCGAGCTGCTGCTCATCGTAGAATATGCAGCCGTCATACTCGTGTGTCTGACGCTGATCTTATCTCTCATCCTCATGCTCGTCGCACTCTTTTCCCGCAGAGGTGCCAAGGGCTGCGCGCTCACTGCCACCATTTTTGTTTTTCTGAGCTATGCGGCATTTTTTGCGCTGTGGTTCTGCGTCCTCACGCTCTCGGACAGCGGTCTTACCCTGCCTGATTTCGGCGCATTCGACATGGGCACGGGCACCGTCGCGCTCGTCATGCTGCTCGCGCTGTTCGTTACAGATCTTTTGATCAAACGCACGGGTGCATTCCTCGATCTGGGATGCATGCTCCTCCTGTTTGCGACCACCTTTGCCCTGACCTATCCCGGGTCGATATTTCTTGAGGCGGACGTCAACTATATGCACTTCGGGCAGAGCCCGCTCGTCAACATCGCGGCGTTTGTCGTCGCCATGCTTGTCATATACAACCTGCTGAACGCAGCGATCCGCATGGGAACGAAAAGTCACCACGCCCTCAGCTGCATCCGCTATGCGCTCCTGCTTGCCGCGGTCATTGTGCTCGTCGTCGCGCTCGGCATCCGCGAAGGCTTCGATCAACTGATCGCCGCGTCCAGCCTTCTGCCCGTCATCCTCTGCATCGTGGCGCCGTTCGCGGCGTTCCTGCTGGAGTTGATCGCTGCGATCTGGCAGCACGCAAAAAAGATGCGTGCGCAGAGCACGCCCGCGCCCGAGCCGGAACCTGTTCCCGAGCCCGTCAAAGAACAGCCGCAGCAGCCCATGGCGGCGCCCATGTATACCATGCCCGTCTTTGCGATGCCCATGCCCGTGGCGCAACCCACACCTACGCCTGCCCCCGCACCGGCGCCCGCGCCCGAGCCTGCCGCACCCGCACCGCAGGCAGAGGAGGCCCCCATGTCCGCCTTTGAGCGGGACATGATCGCACTTGCCAATGCACCGGCCAACGAGACGCAGAGCTACACGAGCACGACATACTCCTACGCTTCCGCCTATCAGGCGGAGCCGCAGCCGACGCCTGCCATGCCGCAGCCCCGCCGACAGAGCATGCCTGCTCCTTCCTATCAGAGCGCGCCGCGCCCCGCGCCCGTCATCGATCCGACGCCCTATATCTATGACGCCTTTATCAGTTCGCTGACGCCGCAGGAAAAAAACGAATTCGGCGATCTGTTCATTGCCAACCGGCACGGGGATCTGAGCTATCTGCCCGCCTACGTCATCGGCGGAGACAATACGGAATTTTTCAAACAGGCATTCGTCTATCTGGGAAAATTCCGCGACCATATCTCTGCGCCGCTGCTCAACAAACTCTATCTGTACGTAAGCAGCCTCTGATTTCAGATAAAATAAGGGAAAAGCCGCGCCCGCAACGATCGTTGCGGGCGCGGCGCTGTATTTGTCAGGTTCCTTTTGTCAGCGGATGCGGATGACGACGCAGATGCCGTCCTCCTTACTGTAAGAGCGCGAGACGGAGAGCGCGTCCACCAGAAACAGCCCCCTTCCGCATTCTGCATCCACGCCGGAGCAGGCGGGCTTTTCAGGCGGGCGGAAATCACTGCCGCTGCGCACGCGGATGACGACTTCGTCCGCCTGTGTCTCGGCAGTAAAGAGCGCGTGCCCGCCGCCGTGGCGGAGCGCATTGATGAGCAGTTCGTTGGCGACCAGCTTACAGTCAAAGACCGCATTCTCGGGAACGGACTGTGCCTCGAGCGCACTGCACATACTCTCGAGCGCCGCTCTGAGCGCCCGGATATCGTCCACTTGAAACTTCATTTATCCCACCATCGATTGCTTCAGGGTCTCCCGCAGTTTCTGCAAGATCTTGCGTTCCATGCGCGAGACGTTCATCTGTGAAACCCCCATTTTTTTTGCCGTCTCCATCTGCGAGAGCTCCTGCACAAAACGGTAGTGCACGAGCTTGCGCTCCTCCGGCTCCAGCATCTTCAGCGCCGATTCCAAGGCGTCCCTGTCCTCGATATCCTCAAAGACGTCGTTGTCCGCAGGCAGGACGTCGTGCAGGCTCATGCCGTCCCCCTCGCGGTCGACGGGCGTATCCAGCGAGACGACGCCGCCCGCATCCGAGCAACGCAGCACCTCTTCCTCAGTGACCCCGAGCTTTTTTGCAAGTTCCGCCGCCGTCGGTTTTCTGCCATTTTCTGCAAAGAACTCCTCCGAGGCGCGCTTGATGCCCACCCTGAGTTCGCTGACCTTTCTGGGCAGGTGTACGAGGCGCGAGCGGTCGCGGAAGTAGTTCTTGATCTCTCCCGTGATCGTCGGCGTGATGAATGTGGAAAATTTGAGCCCCTTTCTCTCGTCGAATCGGTCCACGCCGCGGATGAGCGCCAGGGATGCCACCTGATAGAGATCGTCATAGTCCACGCCCCGCCCGACGAACTTCTTCGCCAGGACGGACGCGATGTAGAGGTACTTTTCGACGATCTGATTGCGCAGCGCGACGTTCCCCGTTTCGCGATATTTGCGGAACAGTTCTTCTTCGTTCATGCCTGAGACCCGAATACAAAGCTGATACAGCCCTCAGCCTCGCGCGTCGAGACGCTCTCGGCAAGCGCGTTGAGGAGGGCAAGTGCGATCTCGTCCTCATCGGTGAGCGAAAGATCGGCCTGACCCTGCGTCCCCTGCACGCGCACGTCGATGCCCCGATCGCACGCCGTAAAGCGCACGTCGGCAGCCGTAAAGCCGCGGCGCATGAGCAAAAGGAGGCTCTCGGTGACGCACACCTTGCAGTCCTCGCCGCCGTCATAGGAAAGCCCCGCGACGGCACATACCCCGCCCGTTGCAAGGCGGACGGTCGTCATCATCTCCCGCCTGAGCGGGAGGGAAAGGCAAAGATATTCCTTCATCCCTCTATCTCCATGATCGTATCGAGCGCACAGATGACGAACAGCTTTTTAAGCCTCGGCTGCAATTTCTTGAGGCGCAGCGTGTGACCGTCCGTCTTGGCGCACTTTAACAGCTTCACGAAGGTCCCGAGCGTCGTGGAATCGATGAACGAGAGCTTTTCGCAGTCGAAGGTGATGTCCGAAGGGCTCAATTCGTACAGCGCTTTGATCTCCGCATAGAAGTCGTCGGCATTCTCCGCAGCGATCTCGCCCGAGAGCGCCACGACAATGTCAGGCTTGGTTTGCAGCACTTGGATTTCCTGCATAAATTCCTCCGCCGCAGCGACGCGCGTCCACCTGAGGCGGGCGTACCTGCGGTATTTTCTATGTTATATGTACCACCTTTTCGGGCGGTTTCAAACGCGTTTTACAAAATTTCGGCAAGGCTTGCAAGCACCAGATCGGGCTTGTCGGGGAAATTACACATACTCTCCCGCGTCGTCTCGCCCGAGAGGACCAAAAGCGCCTTCATGCCGTTTGCGTTGCCGAAGCGGATATCGGTGTGCATCCTGTCCCCGACCATGCAGGTGCGCGCCGCTGGGACGCGGTACTTCTGCGCGATGCACGCACCCATGACGATGAACGGCTTGCCGCAAATGACGTCCGGACGCCGCCCCGAGGAGCGCTCGAACAGCGCGAGAAAGGAGCCGACGTCGGGCATGGGCACGCCGTCCGTCGGGCAGACGTCGTCCGGATGCGTCGCGATGAATGTTGCGCCCGTCGCGAGAAATTCGTTGAACTTCTTCATCTTTGCAAAGGTGAGCCGGGTATCGTAGGCGAGCAGACAGACATCGGGGTTTTCCTCGGTGAGCCGTACGCCCCGCTCCCGCAGCTCCTCCCTGACGGCGTCCGTCGCGAGTGCATACACCTTCGCGCCCGCATGGTGTGCGCCGAGATAGGTCGCCGCGGCGTGTGCCGAGGTGTACACGTCATCCTCCGCCCCGAACAGCCCGAGGCGGGTGAGTTTTTCGACATACTCCTCCCGCGTGCGCGAGGAGTTATTGGTGAGGTAGACGAGCCGCTTGCCCATGGCGCGCAGCCCTTGCAGCGCCTCTCTGACACCCGCGATGGGCGTGTCGCTCAGGTACACCGTGCCGTCCAGATCGAGCAAAAACAGGTCGGTTCCCTTCAGCAATTCTTCCTTGGTCATGACCACTCCAGAAGCCCGAAGTCGCGCAGGACGGCGCACAGTCCGTCGGGCGCGTGCTCGGGCAGAATTTTGAGTTTCTCGAGGGCGGGCGAAGCGGAAAAATGCCCGTCCAACGTGCGCATCGCCGCAAGCTGCGCCTGCTTCGCCGCGCGGATATGGCGCATCTGCGTGAGAAGTTCGCCGCGGGCGCGCTCCAGTCCGAGTGCACGCGAGGCGTACCCCGCCGCCGTGGGCAGTTGCAGATCGGCGTACTTTGTCCCCGCCCTCTGCGCACGCCCGGCATAGTCTGGCACCATGTACCGCCGCGGAACGCCGCGCTCTAAAAAGGCGGTATAGAGTGCGGAGAGCGATAAAAATGCCGTCGCCGCGGGATAGCGCTGCTCACTGCACAGGGACGCCAATGTGGCGCCCTCTCCCACGGGCGCACCGGCTGTCTCCAGCTGCCGCAGCCGCGCGTTTGCCGTGACGATCTCCTCGGGCGCGAGCTCCCTCCGCACGGGTTCGGCGATGGAAAACGCCTCCTCGTACGCTTCGCCGCCCCATTTCCTGTGGCAGATCATGCCGAGCGCGCGCGCCTCAAAGAGCGCGAGGCGACTAAGAAGCAGCCGCGCATAGCCCTCGGCGAGCGTCCCCGTCATACAGGCAAGATCGGCGACGGCGTGTGCCTGAGCAAGCGGGACGTCGAGCGTATTCTCTCCCAGCCGTACCCGGGCACGGGAGCCGAACGCGCCGTCCAATGCGGCGTGCTGCGGGAATACGGTGCACGAAATTCTGCGGACGTGCGCAAAAAACCGCGCCGCCTCCAGCGCGTCCCGCCCGCCCGAGACAAGGATCTGCTGCACCTCGGGCAGGGCAAAGAGCGCGAGCGCGTCTCCCTCCCACAGCATGCAGAGCGTGTGCTCCGAACGCGCCGCGGGCACAAATTGCGAAAAGGCGGTGCTGTCCGACAGGATGAGCGTTCTGCCGCTCCTGTCGGCGAGCGCGCGCTCCATTCCCTCGCGGAGGGTAGAGAGCAACAGCCCGTCCTCTCCGTCCTCCCCGCAAGATACAGGGTTTGTCTTTGGTACGGAAAGGTCGAGCCGCATGAGGTCTCCTCCCTATGATAAGATGGTATGCAGTTGTGAAAGGAGAACGTCGTTTTCCTCGGGCGTCCCCACCGTGATGCGCACAAAATCGCGCAGAACGGGTTTCTCCCAGTAGCGGACGAGCACGCCCGCCTGTTTGAGCCTTGTGTAGATCTCGCCGCCGCTCACCTTGGCGCGCCCCGCAAACAGGAAGTTGGAGCGGCTTTCGGGCACCGTGAAGCCCATCGTGAGCAGTGCCGCGCGCACGCGCTCCCGCTCGGAGACGACACGCGCCGTCACCTCGGAATAGTACGCCTTATCCCCGATCGCTGCCGTGCAGACCGCCTCGGCGACCATGTCCACGGGGTAGGAGTTGAAGCAGTCCTTCATGCGCGCGAGCCCGTCGATGAGCGCCTTATCCCCCACGGCGTACCCGCAGCGGATGCCCGCCAGGGAGTAGCTCTTGGAGAAGGTCTTGACAACGAGGACGTTGGGATATTTCCCGGTGAGCGGCACGCAGCTCTCGCCGAAGAAGTCCATGTACGCCTCGTCCAGAACCACGAGTTTTTCGGGAACGGACGAAACAAAGCGTTCCATCTCCGCGCGCCCGATCCCCACGCCCGTGGGCGCGTTGGGATTGGCGATATAATAGCCCTGACAATCTGCCGCCTGCATCGCGGCAAGATCAAAGGTAAAGTCCGCTCTGAGCGGCACGATTTTTGTGGGAATGCCGAAGAACGCCGCAAAGACCTCGTAGAAGGAATAGGTCAAATCGGCAAAGCACGCGCCCGCTCCGTCTCCGTCAAAGAAGGCGGGAAAGGAGAGCGCAAGCACCTCGTCCGAGCCGTTGCCGCAGAAGACGTTTTCCGCGCCGACTCCCTCCGCTGCGGCGATCGCGGCGCGAAGCTTTCCCGCATCGGGACGCGGATAGCGGCGCAGCTCCTCCGTCTCCAGCGTGCGCAGCACTTCCGCGACGCGCGGCGAGGGCGGATAGGGATTTTCGTTGGTGTTGAGTTTGATGTAGCGGCGCTCCTTGGGCTGTTCACCCGCCGTATAGGGGACGATGCCGCGCGCCTTTTTGCTCAAAAAATCCATAGTCGCTTCCTATTATACTACACGGCGCCGCAAAAGTCAACGGAGAAGGCAAAGTTCGATGGCGTTGACGGCGTATCCGAGCGCTATGCCGAGCACGAGCATGAACGCGACGATGGCAAGCGTGCGCTTCCACGCCCTGAGATTGCGGAAGAGGACGAGATAGCCAAGCCCGGTATTGACGATGAGCCCTGCGAGGCAGCTCCCGAAGGAGATGCCGCCCATTGCGTACACTTCGGCGAGAATGACGGAGGATGCGCAGTTGGGCACAAGTCCCAGCACCGAGCAGATGAGCGGCTGATACCAGTACCCGCTGCCCTGCAAAAAGCCGATGACGGCCTCCTCCCCCACCCAGAGAAAGAGCAGGTTAAAGACGACGTTGACGAGCAGGATGAACGCCGCGACCTGGAGCGCGTGCAACAGCGGCGAGAAGAGATAGAGCGAGAGCGCGCTCCACTTGCCGTGCTTGTGCTCGCAGGCGACAAACTCTCCTTCGCCGTGCTCATGATCGTTGTCGTGATCGTGGTCGTGGTCATGTGCATGGTCGTGCGCATCGTGGGCATGGTCCTCATTTTCGGGGTGCGCATGTGCATTTTCATGACCATGCGCCGTTTCCGGCAGCGGGAGCGGATTTGCGGCGTCTCCCTTGCGGCGCTTTACGATCAGGTCGGCAAGATAGCCGACGGCGGCGCCGAGCACCAGTTTGATGCCGCACATGGCGAGAATGGAGACGGCCTTCTCCGCCCACGGCATTTCCGAGAGCAGGAGAACGAGGAACGCCTCGTCGCTGGTCGTGATAAACACGGCAAGGAGCGTCCCGAGCGTGACGTACTTCCTCTCATACAGCTTTGCCGCCATGACGGAGAAGCCGCACATGGGAATAAGTCCCGTCGCGCCGCCGACGAGCGGTCCGACCTTGCCCGAGAGTGCGCCGGAGGCGCGCCCGATGCGGGTGTTGTGCTCCATCAGTTCGATGAGGATATATAACAGCAGAAGAAAGGGAAGCAGCTTGAGCGTATCCAAGAGCGCTTCTAAGATCGCATCCCACATGACCGAGCACCTCCTTGTTGCTTTATGCGGTATATCATACAGATTTTAGCCGCGTTTGTCAATTTATTCCCGCCCCGTGCAAAAAAATCGCCCGTTTCACAACGGGCGATTTTTATCTTGTTTTGTCAGATCATGCTTCTGGAGTGTTGCTGTCGGACTTGTCCTCGGGCTGCTCGGCGGCTTGCTTTTCTTCCGCAGCCTTGCGGCGGGCAGCCATCTTGGCATCGTACTTCGCCTGCTTCTTCATTTCCTTGGTGACGACGCGTGCCGCATCGATCTGCGCCTGCATCTCCTGAGGTGTAGGAGGCACGAACGCCGCGCCCTCTGCATTTTCGGGGATGACTTCATAGTGCTCGTCACGCTCCAGCATCGTGGACTCGGTGTAACCGTCGAAGAGGTGGATATGCTTTGCATCGAATGCAAGCTCGACGATCTCGCCCAGTTCCACGGACGCACGCGAAGAGATCTTTGCGATCATCTGCGACGCGTTGTCGACGATGATGTTCTTATCCTGTTCGTACTCAAGATCGCAGTAGATCTGCGTCTCTGCGCCCAGCTTTTCGATGACGTCGATGCGCGCCTTGACGACGGTATCGGGCGATGTGGAGATGAATGCCTGATCCTCGTGAATGTCCTCGGGACGGACGCCGAGCGTGACCGTTTTGCCGGTGTTTGCGTACTCTTCAAGGTTCTTGATCTTGGCAACCATCGACTTGGGAAGCAGGATCTTGTTTCCGCCGATGAAGTTGACATAGACCTTTCCGTCCTCTTCGGTGATGGTGGAGTTCTTGAAGAAGTTCATCTGAGGCGTGCCGATGAAGCCCGCGACGAAGAGGTTGATGGGATAGTCGTAGAGGTTCTGAGGGGTATCGACCTGCTGCATAAAGCCGTCCTTCATGACGACGATACGCGTACCCATGGTCATTGCCTCGATCTGGTCGTGCGTGACGTAGATGAACGTCGTCGCAAGACGGACGTGCAGCTTGGAGATCTCCGTTCTCATCTGTGCGCGGAGCTTTGCATCGAGGTTGGACAGAGGCTCGTCCAAAAGGAAGACCTTGGGCTCACGGACGATGGTTCTGCCGAGCGCGACACGCTGACGCTGACCACCGGAGAGCGCCTTGGGCTTACGGGACAGATAGTCGGTGATGCCGAGGATCTCTGCCGCAGCCTTGACCTTCTCATCGATGACGTCCTTGGGCACTTTGCGCAGCTTCAGACCAAACGCCATGTTCTCATAGACGGACATGTGGGGATAAAGTGCGTAGTTCTGGAAGACCATCGCGATATCTCTGTCCTTGGGGACGACGTCATTGACCAGCTTGCCGTCGATGTACAGCTCGCCCGAGGAAATCTCCTCAAGACCTGCGATCATACGCAGCGTCGTGGACTTGCCGCAGCCCGAAGGACCGACGAAGACGATGAATTCCTTGTCGCGGATATCGAGGCAGAAGTTGAACACCGCCTGGTTTCCGCCGGGATAAATTTTGTTGATGTTTTTGAGCAACAGACCTGACATAATTTCCTCCTGATCATAATTTCAAATTGATCGTATTTATTTTACATGGTTTTGTTCATTTTTGCAACCGTCAAACGCTACAAAAACCCACTTTTGTTTTGTATAAAATGCACAAAACAATACATATACGGGCGCCGTCGGTCAAGCCGACGGCGCCCGTATATGTTTACTATGCAGATTTCTTAAAGACAAGTTTGGGTTTTTCGCCGTTCACGACGCAGTCGCGCGTGATGATGACCTCCTCCACGTCCTGTTCGGAGGGAATATCGTACATGACGTCCGTCATCAGATTTTCGATGATGGTGCGCAGCCCTCTTGCGCCCGTCTTGAGGCGGATGGCGGTATTGGCGATCTCTCGCACGGCGCCCTCCTCCACCGTCAGCTTGACGCCGTCCATGCCGACAAGTTTTTGGTACTGCTTGATGATGGCGTTTCTGGGCTTGGTGAGGATATTGACCAGCGCATCCTCGTCGAGGGGCTGCAGGGAGACGACGATGGGCACACGGCCGACGAACTCGGGGATGAGCCCGAATTTGGTCAGATCCTGCGGTTTGACGTCGTCCAGAAGAGTGTAGTCCACTTCGTTCTCGCCCATCTTGACCTTGCCGCCGAAACCGAGCCCGGAATCGTCCTTTCTTGCGCCGACGATCCTGTCCAGTCCGACGAACGCGCCGCCGCAGATGAAGAGGATATTGGTCGTATCGATGCGCATGCAGTCCTGCTGCGGGTGCTTTCTGCCCCCCTGCGGCGGGACGTTGGCAACCGTGCTCTCGATGATCTTTAAAAGCGCCTGCTGAACGCCCTCGCCCGAGACGTCGCGCGTGATGGAGACGTTCTCCCCCTTGCGCGCGATCTTGTCGATCTCGTCGATATAGATGATGCCGCGCTGGGCGCGCTCAATATCGTAGTCTGCGTTCTGAATGAGCTTTAAGAGGATATTTTCGACGTCCTCGCCGACATAGCCCGCTTCGGTGAGCGTGGTCGCGTCGCAGGTCGCAAAGGGCACGTTGAGGATGCGCGCGAGCGTCCTTGCGAGCAGCGTCTTGCCGCTGCCCGTGGGGCCGAGGAGCAGAATGTTGCTCTTTTCGATCTCGACGTCGTCGCCCTCCTGCTTTTCGCCTGTGAGCTGGGAATTGATGCGCTTGTAATGATTGTAGACGGCGACCGAAAGAACGCGCTTTGCCTTGTCCTGCCCGATGATATACTGATCAAGCTCCTCCTTGATCTCGGCGGGCTTTTTGAGATCTATTTTCTCCGCCGCCTCGTTGGACGGCATTTTTGCAAGCATATCGCGGCAAAGCTCGACGCATTCATCGCAGATAAACACGCCGTCCGGTCCTGCAATCAGCTTTTTGACCTTGGACTTATCCTTGCCGCAAAAAGAACAACTTTGTTCGTATTTTGACATAAAAAAACTCCTAAAAAGTTCACGCGGATCTTTTTGCAAAGGCAAAAATCTCCGCCGTGAGGTTCAGAGAAAACGCCGCCGCGACACGCTGTCGCTGACAGCGGCTCGTTTTCTCTCTGCGCAGGGCTTTTAAGGGCTTTCATTTTAGACCCCTGCGCATTCACTCTTTCTTGGCAGCGCCAAGGTAGTGTGCTGCCTTCGGTCACGAAATCGCCGCTGAAAAAGGCGATTTCTTAGTTCGGCGTGCGCGCGCCGTGAACTGCGGTTTTTGACATAGCCGTCAAAAACCGTGACCGCAGGCGACGTTTTCCTTGCGTCGCCAAGACCCCTGCTTGCGGCGTAATTTATAACAAAAGGCTTCTCCCTCGGGGCGAATGTGTGCGTTATGCAGACAGCCGCGGTGCGGCTTCTGCGCACACATGAGCTTAGCGATTTTGTATTTGCAACGCAAAATCGCTGACCGAAGCACAAGGTCTACTTGTGCGAGACAGCTCCGCCGCAGGCGGTGATGAGGGGAATATAATCTCAGATACAAGGAGGGTTTCCCTCCGCAGTATGCCCCTATATGCTGCTTTAGCGGCATGGGTGGAGATGGTGAATGCGGGCGAACTATAATGGTAAGCCCCTAAGGTTCGCCCGCAGAGGAAGAGGTGCCGTCAGGAGTGTGCTCCGTGCCGGCAGCCTCTTCCTCAGATCACGGAATTTTGTCACGCCTTTGCGTGAAAAAATTCGTGAACCCTCTTACCTCTTTTCATACACCCGGTCGATGAGCCCGTATGCGAGCGCCTCGTCCGCCGTGAGATAGTTGTCGCGGTCGGTGTCGCGCTCGATGACGTCCACGGGCTTGCCCGTGTTCGCCGCGAGGATGCGGTTCATCTTCGCCTTGATGCGCAGGATGTGCTCCGCCTGGATCTTGATATCGCTCGCCTGACCCTGCGCGCCGCCGAGGGGCTGATGGATCATGATCTCGCTGTTCTTGAGCGCATAGCGCTTGCCCTTGGCGCCCGCCGCGAGCAGGAAGGCGCCCATGGACGCCGCAAGTCCGATGCAGATGGTGGACACGTCGCACTTGATATAGTTCATCGTGTCATAGATCGCCATGCCCGCCGAGACCGAGCCACCGGGGCTGTTGATATACAGGCTGACATCTTTGGTGGGATCCTTCCCCTCCAGATAGATGAGCTGCGCAACGACGGTATTGGCGACCGCATCGTCGATCTCGCCGCTCAAGAAGATGATCCTGTCCTCCAGAAGGCGGGAATACAGATCATAGCTGCGCTCCCCGCCCGAGGTGCGCTCGACGACGTAGGGAATGAGGACGTTTTTTTCCATGCTGCTTATTTCGCCTCCGCGACCATTTCGTTATTTGCCTGCAGGTAGTCGAAGAGCTTGGTCACCTTGATATCGCCCTCGATATACTCGAGCTGACGGGGATCCATGTTCTTCTTGTATTCCTCTGCCTCTTTGCCGACGCTTGCCGCCTGCTCGGCGACCTTCGCATCGATCTCCTCCTGCGTCGCCTCGATATTCAGCTCCTTGATGAGCTTCTCGACGATGAGCTGGTGAAGGACGGTGCGGCGCGCCTCCTCTTCGAAGTTCTTCTTGTACTCGTCGCGCGTCTGCCCGACGTACTTCAGATAGTCATCCAGACGGATGCCCTGATACATGAGATTGTACTCCATTCTCTGCATGGAATACTCCTCCTGCTTTTCGATCATCGCGTCGGGGATCTCCGCCGTTGCGCCCTTGGCGATCTCGGTGATGATGGAGTTCTCCGTCTCGTTGAGCGAACGGGACGCTGCATTCTTCTCAAGACGCTCGCGCACCTTCGCCTTGTAGGCGTCCACGGTGTCCGAACCCAATTTCTTGGCGAACTCATCGTCCAGCGCGGGCAGGATCTTGCCCGTGAGCTTGTTGAGCGTGACCGTGAATACGGCGGGCTTGCCCTTCAAGTCCTCCGCCTGATAGTCCTCGGGGAAGGTGACGTCGATATCCTTGGTCTCGCCGATGTTCATGCCGACGACCTGATCTTCAAAGCCCGCGATGAACTGCCCGGAGCCCAGCGTCAGATCAAAGCCCTTTGCGCTGCCGCCCTCGAACTCCTTGCCGTCCGTCTTGCCGACGAAGTCGATGTTCGCGACGTCCGTGAGCTGGGCGGGACGATCGGTGACCTCCACACTCTGCGCAAAGCGCTCGCGCGTGCCCTCGATGTCCTTGTCGACATCTTCGTCCGTCACAGTATACTCATACTTCTGAATTTTTATACCCGTGTACTTCTCAATCTGCACGTCGGGCTTGACGGGGGTCGTCGCCGTGAGGACGACTTTTTCCTCGGAGATCTCCTCGACGGAGAGCGAGGGATCGCCCACAGGCGTGAAGTTGTCCTTTTCCGCCGTGAGGATCTCGGGATAGTTGTCGTTGAACAGATCGTTGAGGGCGTCTTCATAGAACAGGCCCTTGCCGTAGTACATCTCAAGGACGTGCTTGGGCGCCTTGCCCTTGCGGAAACCGTTGACGGTGAACTTGCCGCGGTTTCTCACATACGCCTTGTCGTTTGCCGCCGCAAACTCTTCGGGCGTGAAGGTGATCTCGATCTTGACGGTGCTCTTTTCTGCGGGGGTTACGTTGTACTTCATAGTTTTTCTCCAAATTATATCGATATGGTTTCTCAGACAATCATTTTAGCATAATCATGCGAGAAAGGAAAGCGATTTTATTTACAATTTTATTTTTTTCGGGTATAATTCAATCGTCTCACACCGAACACACTCTTGGGAGGAAGGTATGCCGCAAGACGCATTTACCCTTCGGCTCAACGCCAAAGAACTTGACGCCGCGCTCTCGGGCGGGCGCATCAACCGCATCAGCCAGCCGGGACGCGAAGAAGTTTCCATGGTTATATACACCGGAAAACGCACCGTTAAACTCATTCTCAACGCAAATGCCTCCGACTGCGGCATTTATTTTTCCGAGGACGAGCGCGAAAACCCCCTCGTCGCGCCCAATTTCTGCATGCTCCTGCGCAAACATCTGCAGAGCGCGGAAATTACATGCGTCGAGCAAGTGGGCTTTGAGCGCATCCTCGCGCTGCATTTCAAGTGCGTCTCCGACTTCTCCAGCTGCGAGCGCATCTTATACGCCGAGATCATGGGCAAGTACTCCAACCTGCTTTTAACGGAGAACGGCATCATTTTGGGCGCGCTCAAGACCAACACCATAGGCGACGGCTGCCGCCGCCTCATCCTGCCGGGCGCGAAGTACGTCCTGCCCGCCCCGCAGGACAAGATCGACCCGCGCGATAAGCTCGCCCTTTCCGCGCTCTGCGCCCATGCCGAGGGGGATTTAGCGCACTTCCTGTTTGCCAATGTCTCCGGGCTTGCACCCTGCACGGCGGAACTCATCGCAAAGAGTTTTTCGGGCGGCGATCTCGCGGCGCATGTGCACGGCTTCATCTTCTCGGACGAGATACAGCCATGCGTCGTCGAGCGCGGCGGCACGGTCATCGATTTCCATGCACGTATGGCGGAAAACGCGACCAAGTTTGTGACGCTCTCCGAGGCGCAGTGCTATTTTTACGCCAAAAAGCGGAGCAAAAACCTGTTGGAGGGCGCGCGGCGCAGGCTGACGTCCGCCGTCAGTCAGGCGATCAAAAAGCAGGAAAAACGGCTTGCACAAATTTTGGAAAAGCAGCGCACCGCCGCCGACGCGGAGAGCATCCGTCAGAAGGGCGAGCTGATCACCGCCAATCTGTGGGCGCTGACGCGGGGCATGAAGTCATGCGAGCTCGTCAACTACTACGACGAGCAGGGCGGGACAATCAAGATCGCGCTGGACGAGCGGCTCACCCCCTCGCAGAACGCGCAGGCGTACTTCAAGCGCTATCAGAAGCAAAAGCGCACGCTGGAGGCGCTCGCGCCGCAGGAGGCGGAAGTGCGCCGCGAACTTGCCTACCTGGAGAGTCTCCCTCCGCTGCTCGCCTCCGCGGACAGCACGGACGACTTGAAGGCACTTGAGGAGGAGCTCGTCGCGGCGGGGCTCATCAAACTCCCGCAGCAGCCGCAGGCGCGGGGCGCGAAGAAAAAGCCCGAGATCCCCTTCCGCACCTACGAGGCAGGCGGCTTTGCCATCTACGCGGGGCGCAGCAACCTGCAGAACGACAGGCTTGTCCGCAGCAGCGCGCCCGACGACATCTGGCTGCACGCCCAGCGGCTGCATTCGGCGCACGTCGTCATCCGCACCAACGGCAAAGAAGTGCCGGAGCGCGTCCTTGCCTATGCCGCCGCGATCTGCGCGAAGTATTCGGCAGGCAAGGGAGACAAAATCCCCGTGGACTGGTGCCGCATTAAGTTTGTGCGCAAGACCAAGGGCGCGAAGGCGGGATTTGTCACCTATACCGAATTTGAAACGCTGCTCGGCGACCCCGCGCGCGCCGATACACCCTTTGACGGTGGAAAGTAAACTTTTCCCTTTGACTTCCAAAACAGCACAACAGCAGCGCGCCGCGGCTTCTGCCGCGGCGCGCATTGTTGATCGGACACCGTACCGAGATGTTTACTTTTTACAGCAGCCCTTGCCCTGCGGGTAGAGGGGCAGTTCAAAGAAGCCCGAGCAGACTTCCTGCGAGTACTCCTGTGCGGGCGGGATGGCGCAGTAGCCATAGCTGGGCACAAGAAGCTCTACCTGCATCGCAATTTTGAGGATACACGTCACGCAGGCGCTCACTGTGAAGTTGTTGCACTCCGCGTTGAACGAACCTTCGGGCACGACGCAGCTTGCGACCGCCGTCACGGAAAATGGCATGACGGACGCGCTGGGGACGTACATGAGGACGTCCTCGTTCAGGACGATCGAACTTGTCGCCTTGCCCTCGACGCCGCACGCGTCGGTATAGACGACCTCGACGGGAATGGTGATCCGCGCCTGTACGCGCGCACAGCAGGAATCTGCCTGGCGCTCGACGGAGAGATTGGAAACGGTGCCCGTCCCCGTGAGAGAACGTGCGCTCACGAACGTCAACGGATATGTAGGCTCGGCGGGCACGAGGTCGGTCAGCGCAAGCGTGTAATTTTCAAGGCGGGTCTGAATGATGCCCGCGTCAAAGATCTTTTCCGCCTGGATGCAGACCTTCTCACAGAGCCCGTTCAGCGGACTGCCCGTAATGGGACCGGGACAATGGTCCGAGGAAAAGTTAGAAAAAAACGACATTGGTTACCTCCGTGGAAAGAACATCAATGTTCTATTCCATGCTATGCGGAAGTGAGAAAAAGCGTTCATATCCTTTTGTTCGCTAAATATGTGCGCCTGCCAATTTTTATGCGCGGCGCCGCGAAGATTTCGCGGCGCCGCGCCTTCCCTTCCCCTGCTTGTCCCTTCGGCGCCGCTCAGAGCAGCACTTCCTGCGTCGGATAGAGGTGTGCGGTCGCGTTGCGCTTTTGAAAGTTCTTCACGGAACCGCACAGGAGCGTGCACGACTCCCCGCCCTGCACGCGGTATACATTCCCCGCAGGCGGGATGGTGAGCAGCTGCCCTTCCGTTACCTCGCAGGTAAGATGATTTTGCGCGGCGAGCAGACGCGGCGGCACGCCGAAAGTGCGGGCGATGGAGGCAAGCGTCTGTCCGCGGCAGACGCGGTGCGTTTTGGGGCGGATGAGCTGAAGTTCCACGCTCTTATCCTATGCGCGCAGGCATAAATGTGTGCCGGCTTCCGTAAAATAGGACATGAATTTGTACCGCACCGCCGCCGTGGTCACCTTTTTCAATGCGGCGGAACATTGCCTCGGGTTTTTGTATCGCATCATCCTCTCGCGCACGCTGGGCGCCGAGGGGCTGGGCGTCTATCAGGCGGCGTACAGCGTGTTCGCCGTCTTTTTGACGGTCTCTTCGAGCGGACTGCCCGTCACTCTCTCGCGCATTCTCTCCAAGCACCGCGCGCGCGGACACCGCCTCAAGGAACAGTCCGCCTCCACCGCAGCAATCCTTCTGTCCCTCTGCTTCAGCGTGCCGATGACCGTTCTTCTATTCCTCTTCCGCGACCCCTTCACGGGCGTGTTCGCCGACCCCAGGTGCGCGGACGTGTTCTATATCCTCTTATTGGGGCTCTCCTGCACCTCCGTCTACTCCGTCCTGCGCGGCGTGTTCTGGGGGAACAAGCGCTTTTTTGCCTACTCCTTTGTCGAACTCGTCGAGGAGATGCTGCGCATCGGCGTGGGCATCGCGCTTCTATTGCTGCTCCCCGCCGCCAACGGTATCACGCTGACCGCCGTCGCCGTGCTCGTCTCCTACGTCTGCTCCTTTGCGATCGCCGCCGTCTACTTCTTTGTGCGCGGCGGCAAGCTCCGCTCCCCGCGCGGGGAACTCAGGCCTCTGCTCTTTTCCTCGCTGCCCGTGACGGCGATGCGCACGAGCTCGTCGCTTTTGTCCTCCCTCATCTCGGTGCTGTTTCCGTTCATGCTGCGCGCGGCGGGCTATTCCTCTGCCGCCGCCATGAGCGAATACGGCATGGTCTACGGCATGGTCATGCCTGTGATGGCGGTGCCCTGCGCCTTTATCGGCTCAATTGCGCTGGTGCTCGTGCCCGAACTCTCCGAACAGTTTTACCGCGGAGACAAAGAGCAGGTCTCCGCGCTCGTCGGACGCGCCCTGCGCGCCACACTGCTCATCTCCGGCGCACTGCTGCCCTTTTACCTCGTCTGCGGCGGCGATGTGGGCATCATGCTCTACTCCAACGCCGCGAGCGGAGAGCTCATCTCGCAGTGCGCCTTCCAGCTGCTGCCCATGAGCCTTACGATGATCACGACGAGCATCTTAAACTCCCTCGGCTGCGAAAAAAAGACGCTCGCGATCTTCCTTGCGGGCTCGGCAGGGATGCTCCTCTCCGTGCTCATTCTGCCCCGATTCTTAGGCAGCGGCGCGCTTATCGTCGGCATGATCGGCGACGCCTGCATCACGGCGCTATTATCCTTGTTGCTGCTGCGAAAAAAGGCGGGAAAGCTCGCTATGGGCAAATTCTGCGTGCACCTTGCCTGCGCCGTACTCCCCGCCGCCGCCCTTGGATATCTCGTGCGCAGCGGGCTTGTTCTGGTGCTGAGCTACCTTCCCGCGCTCGCCGTCACGATGCTCGTCATCCTCATTGCCGAGCTCTCGCTCCTCTCCGTGTTCCGCCTCGTCGATCTCCGCGCGCTTTTTGCCCGATTTTTGTGCAAAAAACGCAAAAAATCTTTGTCGACCCCTTGAAATCGCGGAATAAGTATGATACAATAGGTGCAATGATCTGATAACGGAGGAATACAGAGCGATATGAAAATGACCGAAGAACTGCGCAGATCTCTGCGCATCAGAGTGGATTACACGAACATGACGGACAAGTACCTTGGCGACAAGGGAATTTCCGAAAAGAAGCTGGATGCGCACAAGAAAATCGCCAAAGCTGCACACGCGTACGTTGCGGAGAACCGCGGCAAGGACGAGCTGTTCATGGGCTGGACGGAGCTTCCCTACAACCAGGATGCGATCGTCGCGGATATCCTTGCGACCGCCAAAGTCGTGCGCAGGAAGTTCGATAACTTCGTCGTCCTCGGGATCGGCGGTTCGGCGCTCGGCCCCACGATGGCGTTCAACGCGCTCTGCCACCTGCACTATAACGACCTTCCCAAAAATAAGCGCCGCGGTCCTAAGTTCTTCGTCGAGGACAACGTGGACCCCGTCCGCATGAAGGACCTTCTGGACGTCATCGACGTCACCAAGACCTGCTTTAACGTCATCTCCAAGTCGGGCGCGACGAGCGAGACGATGACGCAGTATCTGATCATCGCCGATCTTCTCGCCAAGGCGGGCGTGGATATCAAGGAGAACGTCATCTTTACGACGGACGCCGCCAAAGGAAACCTCGTCAAGATTTCCGCATCTCTGGGCGGCGTCAAGAGCTATGTCCTGCCCGACGGCGTCGGCGGGAGATTCTCCGAGCTCTGCCCCGTGGGACTTCTGCCCGCGGCAGTTCTGGGCATCGATATCAAGACGCTGTTAAAGGGCGCTGCGTACATGGATAAAATGTGCAAGACGGCGGACCTCAAGAAGAACCCCGCCCTGCTGTGCGCGACGCTGCAATATATCGCCATGAACGAGGGCAAGAACATCGGCGTGCTCATGCCCTACTCGGACAATCTGCGCTACGTCTCCGACTGGTACGCCCAGCTGTGGGCGGAGTCGCTGGGCAAGAACGTCACGCTGGACGGCACGCCCTGCAATGTCGGGCAAACTCCCGTCAAGGCGCTCGGCGTCACCGATCAGCACTCGCAGGTCCAGCTGTACACCGAAGGCCCCTATGACAAGGTCGTGACCTTCCTCTCCGTGGACAGCTACAAGGAAAAGACGCCCATCCCGCACGGCTGCGAGGACATCCCCGACGTCTCCTTCCTGGGCGGGCACACGATGGAAGAGCTCATCCAGGCGGAGAACAAGGCGACGGCGCACGCGCTGACCATGGCAGGCAGGCTCAACTACACCATCCACCTGCCCGAGATCAACGAATTCACCCTGGGACAGCTTTTGTACCTCTTTGAGCTGCAGACGGCGTATGCGGGCGCAATGTTCAATATCAACACCTTCAACCAGCCCGGCGTGGAAGCGGGCAAGAAGGCGACGTTCGCGCTGCTCGGCAAGCCCGGCTATGCGGACAAGAAGGCGGAGCTGGATGCAGCTGCGCCCGATCCGAAGTATATCGTCTGATTGCGTATCGTTTGGAAAGACACCGCCCGCGCGCGGTGTCTTTTGCTAAGGAGATCATATGGGAATTTTTGACAAACTCTTCCCCGGCAACGCGGAAAAACGCGCGCAGCGGCAGTGGGAATACATGTGGCGGCTGTGGGCGGAGGGCGCGCTGCCCTCGCCCTATCAGGAACTGCTCACCTACGACAGCGAGATGCAGGACGGCGGGCATCTGCAATTCTTTCTCAATGCGGAGATCCGCGCATACAACATGTTTTCCGTCATGGCACAGCTCAAGGAAGTGCTGCCCGAAGGGCTTTCCGACAACGTGGCAAACGCCTACCGCGCCTATTGCAGGCTGGGCGTGGACGTCAACGACGACAACTCCATCGCCGAAGCGCTGGAGGAAGCGCCGCTCGTCTCCTATGACAGCTACTATTTTGAACACGAAGAAGAACTGATCGATCTGCTGGAAGCATACGCTGCAGCGCTGTGATCGTGCGCTCTCACAAAGGACACCCCCATGAAGCATTTTCCCCTCATCCTTACCCTGCTGCTCTGTCTCCTCGGACTGACGGCCTGCGCCTGCTCTCAGCCCGAGGACGAGCATGTGCATGATTGGGACGACGGCGTCGTCATTGCGCAGCCGACCTGCACGACGGCAGGGACGTGGCTGAGAACCTGCCGCATCTGCAGTGAAAACACCTATGCCGCGATTCCCGTCACGGGACATACGTTCAGTACAGTCTGGTCGTATGATGCCTCGCAGCACTGGCACGCATGTCTGGGCGGATGCGGCACGGACACCGACCGACAGGCGCACACCTTTTCGGGCGGCATTTGCATCATCTGCGGCGCAGAAGAGGAAATCGGTGGATCGGACGACACCGGCGGATCGGACGACACCGGCGGGTCAGGCGACACCGACGGGTCAGGCGACACCGGCGGCTCGGACGACGTCTGCGAAGACGGAACACACAGTTGGACTTTGGAGTCCCGCACGGAGGCGACCTGCACGCAGGACGGCGTACTTTCCTACCGCTGCACGCTGTGCGGTACTACGATGCAGCAGACGGTCGCGGCGCTCGGCCATGACCCCGATCCGGCATGGTGCTATGACGACAGCATGCACTGGCACATCTGCCGCCGCTGCGGCGGGCCCGATGCGCAGGAAACACACCTGTTCCTCGGCGGGTCCATCTGCCTCACATGCGGTGCGGAGCGCGAGGAACAGAGCGATATCGGACACACGCACGACTGGGACGACGGCGTCCTGACACATGAGCCGACCTGTACACAGACGGGCACACGCCTTCTGACCTGCCGCGACTGCGGCATTACGATGACGGAAGAAGTCCCTCCGACCGGGCACGACTTTGGTACCCGGTACACCGCCAATGCGACCGCGCACTGGCATGTCTGCGCCAACGGCTGCGGTGAGACAGACACGCCGGAAGCACATCGCTGGCGGGAAGATGACATCATCTTGGCTCCTACCTGTACCGCAACCGGGCTTGTCCGCTCTGTCTGCACCGTGTGTGACATGCAGACCACCGAGGTCCTGCCCCTTGCCCCGCACAGTGCGGGCGCCGTAGAATATAACGACTCCTTCCACTGGTCGCGGTGCACCGCCTGCGGCGCCACTCTGGAAGCAAGCGACCATGTCTGGGCGCTGCGCAGCACGACCCCGCCCACCTGCACGTCAACGGGCGCCGCGGTCTATGGCTGCACCGGCTGCGATGCCGTGCGCACGGAGGAGCTCGCCGTCACCGCGCACAACTGGTCGGCGTGGTCGCCGGAGGAGGACGGACATGCGCGCAGCTGCCTCTACGGATGCGGCGCGCGGGAGTGGGAGGCGCACCGCTACGAAGGAGATACCTGCGCCGTATGCGGCGAGACAAACCATGCAATCGGGCTGATCTTTGTGCGATATGATACACAGACGGATGGCTATATGTTTGCAGGCAGTACAGAAAATGCCGAGGAGATTATCATCCCCGACACCTATGACGGGCTTCCCGTCGTCGCCATCGCCAGCGAAGCATTCCTGGGACTGACAGCGCTCCGTCACATAACGATCGGCGACAATGTGACGGAAATCCTGCCCGACGCATTTATGGGCTGTACGCAGCTCGCTTCCATCACCTTTGGCGCGTCCCTCACGCCGGACGCCATTGACGCGGAGCAATTCCGCAACTGCTCCGCGCTCGCGGAAATTTCTGTTGCGCGCGGCAACCAGAGCCTGTACGCACAGGACAACTGCCTCATGAATGGCGGAACGCTCCTCCTTGGAGGGCTGACGGCCGCTATCCCGGAAGGCGTGACGGCAATCGGCGCATACGCCTTCAGCGGGCGGGATATCCTGACGGCGCTCAGCATCCCCGACAGTGTGCGCGCGATCGGCGCGTATGCGTTCTATGAATGCAGCCATCTGGAGACCATCGAGCTGGGAACGGGCATCGCCTCCCTTGCCGGCTATACATTCGCTTCCTGCGCAGCTCTGAAAACAATCACCTTTCATGGGACGCTGACCGAAATCGGAACGGCGACGTTTCAGGGTTGCGGCGCGCTTGAAAGCATCGACCTGCATGCCGTCGTCCTGATCGGCGAACTGGCGTTTGAGAACTGCGAGTCGCTGCGCACCATTGTACTGGGCGAAGCGCTGCAGGCTGTTCTGTACGATGCCTTCTGGAATTGCAACAATCTGGAGATCGCCTACTACCTCGGGACAGAGGACGATTGGATGGCGGTGGACCTCGGCGGCAACGACGCGGTGCTCGATCCGACGCGGGTGTACTTCTATTCCGACACGCCGCCCGCTTCCGGCGGCAACTACTGGCACTACGAGGACGATCTGCCGACATTGTGGGAATGATAATAAATTGTAATATACAAGTGCGCGGCGGGGTCCAAAGTCCCGCCGCGCACTTGTATTTAATTGCATTTTTCAAGGTACGTATACCCTGTTTTCATTCCGCCGCATATGTCGGGCGATGCAGGTCATAACACCGTGATCTTGCCGCCTTCGATCTTCGCCTTTGCCGCAAGGCGGATATCCTCGCTCGAAGCGCCGATCAGAATCTCATAGACGCCGTCCGTGACGACCCACTTGTCCTGCGAGGTCGACCAGTGCGCAAACGCACGCATGGGCAGCATCAAATCGACGATCGTTTTCTCCCCCGCCCGGACGGCGGGCTTGACAAAGTCTTTGAGTTCCCGCGTCGGGCGGTAGACGAGGGGCGCGCATTCGTGCACATATACCTGCGCCGCCTCCGCGCCGTCCCGGTCGGAGATATTTTCCACGGCAAAGCTCACGCGCACGCCCGTCTCTATGGGCTGAAGGGTGAGATCGGAATACTCGAACGCCGCATAGCTCAGCCCGTGGCCGAACGGGAACAGGACGGGCACATCGTAGGTCGCAAAATAGCGGTAGCCGACGTCCAGACCCTCCTGATAGCGCGTGACGCCCGCGCTCATAAAACTCTCGGCGGCGGGGACGTCCTCCAGCGCATAGGGAAAGGTCTCGCTCGTCTTGCCGCTGAAGTTGCGCGCGCCCGTCAGAAGATCTGCGAGCACCGCGTCGCCGCCCATGCCGGGAAAGCCCGCGTACACGACCGCCGCGACGCTGTCCACCCAGCGGCTCATGTCCACCGCCGCGCCCGCAAACAGCACAACGACGGTGTTCTCGTTCTCCTCCGCCGTCTCCAGAATCAGCCGCTCCTGCACCGCGGGCAGGCGCATGCTGCGGCGGTCCCCCTCTTCAAACTCCAGCCAGTTGCCCGTGCCGACGCAGACAATATTGACGGCGCTTCCCGCCGCGTTCATGCGGGCGCGGCGCATATCCATGCGCACCGACCAGACGGTGTCGACCGCACAGCCCTGCTCATAGACATTCTCCACGCCGCGCGCCGCGAGCTGTGCGGGAAGATCAAAGACGGCGTCCTTCCAGACGACCTGCGACGAGCCGCCGCCCGCGAGCGTCCTTGCGTCGTCCGGCTTTGCGTAGTACCCGCACACCGCCGCTTTTGTCCCCTTTTGAAGGGGCAGGACGCCCTCGTTTTTGAGCAGGACGATGCCCTCCGCGGCGATGTTCATTGCCGCCTCGGCGCGCTCCGCCTCCGTGCGCTTGGTAGCGCGTCTGGTACGCATTTCCGCCATACGTTCCCCCAATTTGAGGACACGCGCCGCGCAGGCGTCGATCTCGGCTTCCGTGATCTTGCCCGCCTTGTAATCTGCGACTAGCCGCGAATAGTTGTGCTCGTTGAAGGGCATCTCAAGATCCAGCCTCGCCTTTGCCGCGGCGGTCCGATCGCGCACCGCGTCCCAGTCGGAGATGATCGCGCCGTCAAACCCGAACTCCTCCCGCAGAACGTCGTAACCCTTTTGATATTCCGAGCCGTACGTTCCGTTGATGCGGTTGTAGCTGCACATGACGGCGACAGGCTGCGCCTCGCAGGCGATCTCGAAGGGGCGGTAGTAGATCTCGCGCAGGGTGCGCTCGTCCACGTCGCTCGACTGATGCAGGCGGTCAAACTCCAAGTTGTTGCAGCAGAAGTGCTTGACGCACGCGCCCACGCCGCGCGACTGCACGCCCGCAACATACGCCTTGGCGAGCGTGCCCGCAAGGTAGGGATCCTCCGAAAAATACTCGAAGTTGCGCCCGTTCAGGGGGTTGCGCTTGATATTGACGCCCGGCCCGAGCAGCAGATCGACATTCCGCTCCGCCGCGTCGTCGCCCAGGCACTCGCCCATAAGGCGGGCGCAGTCCTCGCTCCAGGTGTTGGCGAGCACCTGCACCGAAGGGTATGCGACGGCGGGCCAGGTCTCCCATGTCCCATTCTCCGCCTGATACATGGTACGCAGTCCGACGGGACCGTCCGACATGGAGACGGCAGGCAGCTTTCCGCCAAAGTCCTCCGTGTGCCACGAGCCCTTGCCGCAGATGAGCCGCAGTTTTTCCTCTATCGTGAGATCAGGTTTCATAATTTTCCTCCGGAATTTCTGCGTCTATTATACCCGAATGCCGCTCAAATGTCCATACCTCGGAGCAAAAAAGCGGCGGCGAAAAACAAATTTCTGCAGATCGCACGCTTTATCCCGGAAATGCCGAAAGCGCGCCGCGGCAGATTGCCGCGGCGCGCTTTCGGAAAAATGATTGACTTACTCCGCCGAGCGCTCTTTGATCTCGACGTTGTATTTCTTGGAATCCCTGGGGGTCGCGGCGCGCACGAGCGTGCGGAGCGCCTTGGCGATCTTCCCCTGCTTGCCGATGACCTTGCCCATGTCCGAATCGGACAGAAGCACGGTGATCGTGATGGCGTCCTCCGTCTCTTCGACCTCGTAGGAGACGTTCTCCTTGTCCTCGGCGAAACGGTTGACGATATACTTGACGAGTTCCAGCATCATATGCCTCCTTTTTGATTACGGTGTGTTTGGAGAAAGGAGTTTGTTGCGCATCGTCTGCGCAAACGAAGCAGGCAATCGGCACGCTCTTCCGCCGATCGGGAGGAAAAGCTGCGCCGTAAGGCTTACTTCTTTTTCTTCGTCTTGGTCTTGGAAGGCGAGAGCTTGGTGGGCTTTTCCATCGCGCCGGAGCGGATGAGCAGGCTTCTCACGGTCTCGGTGGGCTGAACACCCTTTGCGAGCCACTCCTTTGCCTTCTCCACATCCACGGTGAGCGTGACGGGCTCGGACTTGGGATCATAGAAGCCGATCTTCTCGATATACTCGCCCGTTGCCGCCTTGCGCGCATCCACCACGACGATACGATACACGGGGGACTTCTTGTCGCCCATGCGTACCAATCTCATTTTGACCATTGTACTTACCTCCGGAAATATTCTCTGAAATTATCTGCAACCCGCGCGGGGTTTGCTTGCTCGTTTGTTGTCCGTCAGAAAGGCAGACGCATCTTGCCCTTGCCGCCCTTTAACTGCTTCATTAGAAGCTTGGTCTGCTCGAACTGCTTTAGAAGCTGGTTGATCTCCTGCACCGTCGTCCCCGAACCCAGCGCAATCCTGCGCTTGCGGGAGGAGTTGATGATGGAGGGATTGTCGCGCTCCTTGGGCGTCATGGAGAGGATGATCGCGCGGATGCGCTCGATGCGCTTTTCGTCCACGTCCCCCTCTTTAATTTTAAGTTTGCTCCCGGGGAGCATGCTCATGAGCGCGCTCGCGCCGCCCATCTTTTTGAGCGCCTCGAACTGGTCGAGGTAGTCGGCGAGCGTGAAGGAATTTTCGCGCATCTTGCGCTCCAGGTCCTTCGCCTGCTGCTCGGTGACCGCCTCCTGCGCCTTTTCGATGAGGGAAAGCACGTCCCCCATGCCCAGAATGCGCGACGCCATGCGGTCGGGATAGAAGGGCTCGAGATCGGTGAGTTTTTCGCCCACGCCGATGAACTTGATGGGCTTGCCCGTGACCGCCTTGATGGAGAGGCACGCGCCGCCGCGCGTATCGCCGTCCAGCTTGGTGAGAATGACGCCCGTGATATCCAGGCGAGCGTTGAAGGTCTCGGCAACCGTGACGGCGTCCTGACCGGTCATCGCGTCGACGGTGAGCAGCGTTTCTGTGACGGAGACCGTCTTTTTGATCTCCTCCAGCTCCTGCATGAGCGCGTCGTCGATGTGAAGCCGCCCCGCCGTATCGATGATGACGGTATCGTATCCCATCTTCAGCGCGTATTCCACCGCCTGTTTGGCTGTCTTACCAGGCGCCTGCGTGCCCTTTTCAAAGACCTCGGTCTCAACGCGCTTGCCGCCCACTTTGAGCTGCTCGATCGCGGCGGGACGGTAGATGTCGCAGGCGACCAGAAGGGGCTTCTTGCCCTGCTTTTTTAGGAGGAATGCAAGCTTCCCGCACATGGTCGTCTTGCCCGCGCCCTGCAAACCGCACATCATGATGACGGTGGGCGGCTTGGAGGCGACCTCCAGCTTGGCGTTTGCGGGGCCCATCAGGTTGATAAGCTCCTCGTTGACGATCTTGATGACCTGCTGGGCGGGGTTGAGGGACTGTAATACCTCCTGCCCGACCGCCTTTTCGGACACCTCGGCGATGAACTGCTTGGCGACCTTTAAGTTGACGTCCGCCTCCAGCAGTGCGATGCGCACCTCGCGCATGGCGGAGCGGATCTCCAGCTCCGTCAGCTTTCCGCGCTTGGTGAGCTTGGAAAAGATATGATTGAGCCGCTCGGAGAGCGATGCAAAAACTGCCATGTCACTTCCCTCCTTACGAAAGTTTTTCGCGGTTGCTCTCGAAGAGCGCCTTCGCCTCCTCGGAATAATCGCGGTCGATGAACTGTTTGAGTTGCGCGCACTGTTCGGGCGCGAGATTTTCCTGCGCCCAGCTGACGAGATTTGCCATCATCAGCGACTGCGCCAGTGAGCTCTCCGTCAGCAGACGGGAAAAGTGCAATTTTTCCTCGTACTCCTCCATGAGGCGGCGCGCCTTCTGGAGCGTATCGGAGACGCTCTGCCGCGAACACCCCTTCTGCTCGGCGATCTCCGCAAGGGACAGATCGCAGTTGAAATACAGATCGGTGACCTCGCGCTGGGTCTCGGTGAGGAGCGGATTGTAGATATCCCACAGCCGCAAGAAATGCAGATCCATCGTCTCCCTCCGTTTCCATGCCGTATTATACAGGAATCGCGCACGCCTGTCAAGCAAAATCACTTGACAGATGAATTTTTCACGCCGATTTTATCTGCGCTTTTTTTGCATGGCGCGCGCCTGCATATGTCCCGGCGCACGCCTGATACTTCTGAACGGCAACGTGCGCCGCCGCGCAGATGCGCGGCGGCGCACATAATTCATGCAGCGATATGAGGAGCACTCCCGTACCTTAAAAGAAGCCCTCGACGAACTGCTCGGCATCGAACAGCTCCAGATCGTCGATCTTCTCGCCGACGCCCGCAAAGACGACGGGGATCTTGAGTTCACCGCACAGCGAAAAGACAAAGCCTCCCTTGGCGGTGCCATCCAGCTTGGTCAGCACGATGCCGTCCAGCTCGACCGCCTCGTCGAAGATCTTTGCCTGGCTCATCGCGTTCTGCCCCGTCGTCGCGTCCAGAACGAGGTACTTTAAGAACTGCGCCTCGGGCCACTCGCGTCTGACGACGCGGTCCATCTTCTGCAATTCTTTCATCAGGTTTTCCTTGACGTGCAGTCTGCCCGCCGTATCGACGAGCACGACGTCCGTTCCCCGCGCCTTCGCCGAGGAGACGGCGTCAAAGATGACCGCCGCGGGGTCGCTGCCGTCCTCGTGCTTGACAATGCGCACCTTGGCGCGCTCCGCCCAGACACCCAGCTGATCGATCGCCGCCGCGCGGAAGGTGTCCGCCGCCGCGACCGTCACCGTCTTTCCCTGCCGCACGAACCAGTTGGCGACCTTGCCGATGGTCGTCGTCTTGCCCACGCCGTTGACGCCGACAAACATGATGACGCAGGGATAGGTGAGCTCGGGCACGGGCGCCTCGTTGAGGGTGTCCTCGAGAATGTCCTTCAAAAGATCGGTGACGAACTGTTCATCCTTGACCTTTTGCCCGATCGCCTCCTCTTTGACCTGATCGATGACGTCCTCCGCGGTGCGCACGGAGACGTCGGCGGAGATGAGGATCTCCTCCAGTTCGTCATAGAACGCATCGCCCAGCTTATTCTTCAGAAACAGCTGCCGCATCTTGGCAGACACGCCGTCCTTTGTCTTTTTCAACGCATCGCGAATTTTTCCGAAAAAACTCATCAAAACCTCCTCACGCGAATCTTTTTGCAAAGGCAAAAATCTTCGTCGTGATTTCAAAGAAAACGCCGCCGCGACAAGACTGCGGCTCGTTTTCTCTCTGCGCAGGGATTATAAGGGCTTACAATTTAGCCCCTTCGCATTCACTCTTTCCCCAAAGCGCTCCCGCGCAAATTGGGGCGGAAAAGGCATAACAAGTGAAGCCTTTTCCCGTAATTGATAGCAAGGGCACAGAGGCTGCCTTATGCTATAATCACGCCGCAAGCAGGGTTCCCCTGCGCCAGCGGTACTCAATTTGTCGCTTGCGACCTCAGCAGGTGAATGCGCGGAGGCTATTTTGTTGCTATCTCCGCGCAGAGGGCGGCGCCCTCAACCTCACGACTTTTTTCCGCGTCAGTTCGCGGAAAAAAGTGTGAACCCCTTACTGTATTGTATCTCCCCCCAGCCGGGCTTCGACTTCGGAGAGTTTGACCGAGACGATCTTGCTCACGCCCTTTTCTTCCATCGTCACGCCGAACAGGACGTCCGCCTGGTTCATGGTCGGCTTACGGTGCGTGATGACGATGAACTGCGTGTCCTTGGAGAACTTTTTGAGGTACTTTGCAAAGCGGTCGACGTTCGCCTCGTCCAGCGCCGCTTCGATCTCATCGAGAATACAAAACGGCATGGGGCGGGACTTTAAGATCGCGAACAGGATGGCGATCGCCGTGAACGCGCGCTCGCCGCCCGACAGAAGCGAGATCTTCGTCAGCTTCTTCCCGGGCGGGCAGGCGACGATCTCAATGCCCGCATTGAGCGGGTCATCGCAGTCGGTGTAGTCGAGCTGCATCTCCGCCTTGCCGCCGCCGAACAATTCGCGGAAGATCTGCGTGAAGTTGGCGTTGATCTCGTTGAAGCCCGCGTCAAACTTGCGCTGCATCTCCCCTTTGAGTTCCTCCAGCACGCCCGTCAAATCGGAAATGCCCTTATCCAGATCCTCTTTCTGCGTCTGCATCTCGCTGTAGCGGGCGAGCAGGTTGTCGTAGTCCTCCTCGGCGTTCTGGTTGATCGCGCCCAGCGCGCCGATGCGGTGTTTTAAGCTGTTGATGCGCGCGGACGCCTGCGCGATATCGTAGTGCTCGTCGCGAAGTGCAAGCGCGCTCTCGTAGGTGAGCCCGTACGCCTCGTCGATGCGCTGCTTCATGTTCTCCAGCGACGCCTCCGCCTTGGAGATCTCCAGCTCGCATTCGTGCTTTTGCTCGGACAGCGTCATCTGCCGCGCAAGCAGGGAGCGCTTCTCCTCGGAAAGGCGCGTCTGCGCGTCGCTGACCGTCTTTTTCTCCTGCTCGATCCCCGCAAGCCGCTCGCGCAACGACGAGACGGCACGCTGTTCCTCCTCGGTGAGCGCCGCCTTCTCCTCCTCGCGCTTGAGCTGTTCGATGCGCTGTTCCGTCTCGGTGACGGCGGCGCGCGTCTCGTCCACCTTGCGCATGAGCGCCGCTTTTTCCTCGCGCATGCGCTGCACGTTCGCCTCGTCCGCCGCCTGTGCGGAGGCAATGGACGCGCTCTCGACGCGCAGAGCGTTGAGCTTTTGCAGAAGTTCATCGCGCTCGGCTTTGAGCTTGTCCCCCTCCGCCTGCCGCGACGCAGCCTCTGCCGCCGCCTCCGAGCGGATCTTGTTGAGCAGTTCTTCGCTCTCCTCGGAGGAGAGCACCTCGCTCTTTAAGTTGTCCGCCGTACGGCCGAGCGTCTCGAGCAGCGCTTCGTAGTCCGCGACGTCGTGCTGCGCGTCGGCAAGCAGACCTTCGAGCGTCGCCGCGCGCTGGGAGAGCGCCGCATAGGACGCAGCCTCCTCCTGCACCTTGAGGCGGAACTGCTCGCACGCCGCCTGCTTTTCGGAGAGTGCCTGTTCACAGGCTTCCAGTTCCTGCTTGAGGCGCGCCATCTGCTTCTTTCTGGCGGCGATCCCCTCCTCGCACTCCTTGATGCGGCGCTCGCCCGCGAGCAGGTTTCCGCTCTCGCGGCGGCGGGAGCCGCCCGTCATCGCGCCCGACGAGGCGATCGTGTCGCCGTCCAGCGTGACGATCTTGAAGGCGCGCGGGAACTTGCGCGAGATGTGCGTCGCGTTGGCAATGGTATCGCAGATGAGCGTGTTGTCGAGCAGATACCCGACAATATTCTCATAGTAGGGATCGTATGTAACCAGTTCGCTCGCGAGCCCGACGGCGCCCTCCTCGCGCAGAGCGGCGCGGATGTCCCTGCCGTTGCCGCGCGGGCGCATGGTATCCACGGGCAAAAAGGTGACGATGCCGCCGCCCGTGCGCTTTAAGTATTCGATGAGATAGCGCGCGTCCTCCTGCGTCGCCGTGACGAGGTTCTGCATCGCGCCGCCGATCGCCGTCTCGATGGCGACCTCGTATGTCTTCTCCGTGCGGACGATATCCGCGATCGCGCCCTTCAATCTCTTGCCGATCTCGGGCTGCGACTTGGCGGTGAGCTGCAGTTTGCGCACCGAATCGCGGTAGCCGTCAAAGCGGTTCTTGAGATTGACATACATCTCCAGATTGTTGGTGAGATTGAGGATGGAGGTGTTGCAGTCGGCGATCTGCGCCGTGAGGTCGCGCCGCTGCGCCTCTGCCTCGGCAAGCTCTGCCTGCAGCGCCGCCTCTTTTTGCGGCTTTTCGTCGAGGAACTGCTCGCAGGCGGTCTTCTCCGACGCGCACTCCGCCGCCTGGCGGACGTACTCGCTGCGGCGCGCATTCGCCTTTTCGAGCGCCGCCCTGACCTCTGCGATGCGCTCGTCCACCGCATCGCGGCGGGCGGAAAGACTCCCGACGTTCGCACGGACGTCGGCGAGGTTTTCCACCGAAGAGAGCTCGCTCGCGCGCTTTTCGTCCGAGATGCGCTCGAACGCGGCGACCTTTTCGGAGACCTCGGCAAGCTTTGCCTCCAGCCCCGTGCATTCCTTGGCGATCGCCTTGGCGCGCTTTTCGTTCTCTGCCGATTTTGCGGCGCCGCTTCTCTCCAGCTGCTCGATCTCGCGCGTGCGGCGCATGGAGTACTCGATGTCGTCCGTCGCCGTCTGAAGCTGACGGCGGTAAGACCGGATGCGCTCGCCCAAGACCTTCGCCTCGCCCGTCTTGTGCTCGATGCCCACTTCAAAGGCGCGCAGTTTTTCGTTGACGGCGCGAAGGTCCGCGTCCGCCTGCGCAATCTGCTCGCGGGCAGACTGCTCCTCCTTGTCCAGCTCCGTCAGGCGGGTCTCCACCTGCCCGAGCTCCCTGCCGGCGCGCTCGATCTTCTCGCGCTGCCTGCCCGTCTCATAGGCAAAGTTATCGAAGCGGACGAGGTAGGAATTGACCTCCTCGTGCTTTAACTCCTCGGTATAGGCGCGGTACTTTTTCGCCGTCTCCGCCTGTTTTTCGAGGGGGCGCAACTGGTTTTCCGCCTCGTCCATGCGCTGGACGAATACAGTCAGATTATCCTTGGCGCTCTCCAGCTTGCGTTCGATCTCCGCCTTTTGCGACTTGAATTTCATGACGCCCGTCGCTTCCTCGAAGATGGCGCGGCGATCCTCGGGCTTGGCGTTCATGATCTGCTCGACCTTGCCCTGCCCGATGATGGAGTAGCCCTCCTTGCCGATGCCCACGCCGTGCAAAAGCGCGACGATATCCTTGAGGCGGCAGGGCTGCTTGTTGAGCAGATATTCGCTGTCGCCCGAGCGATACAGCCGGCGCGTCATGGCGACCTCGTCGTACTCGATATCGAACATGCGGTTTGTATTGTCAAAGACGAGCGTGACTTCGCAATAGGAGAGCTGGCGGCGCGTCTGCGTGCCGCCGAAGATGACGTCCTGCATGGAGGAGCCGCGCAGCGTCTTTGCCGACTGCTCGCCCAGCACCCAGCGCACGGCGTCCGCGACGTTGCTCTTGCCGCAGCCGTTTGGTCCGACGATACAGGTGACGCCGTCCTCAAATTTGATCGAGGTCTTGTCCGCAAAGGACTTGAACCCCAGAAGTTGGATTTCCTTAAAATTCATTGCTCCGATAGTTTCCCGAATAAGCATCTTGCCGCCGCCCGTTCGGCGAGTTTTTTGGTGGGCGCGCACGCTGTGGCGCTCTCGCCCAGTGCGCTGACCGTACAGACGACGCCCCCATCCGCATCCCGCGAGGAATACACGGGCAGTGCCTTGCTGCGCGCCTGCACATATTCCTGCAGGAGTGCGCGGAAGTTGCCCGCCTCCTGCGGCAGCAGGGTGCGGGAGAGAAATGCCTCCGCAGCCGCATAGCCGCCGTCCAGATAGATGCCGCCGACGACTGCCTCATAGAGGTTTGCCGCCGTCTTGCCGTGCACGAGCACGTCGCCCGTATAGCGCAGATAGTCGATGAGCCCCAGCGCCTCGCACGCCGCTTCCAGCGCCCCGCGCGAGACGTAACTCTGCCGCTTTGCCGTGAGCGCCCCTTCTCTGCCCCCGTCGGTGCGGTACAAAAGGTCGGTGACGTACAGCTGTACGACCGCGTCCCCTAAAAACTCCAGGCGCTCGTTGCTCTCCTCGCCGCCTGAGTTTGCGGCGGAGGAATGACAGAAGCACCGCGCAAGCAGCGCCTTGTCCGAAAATGTATAGCCGATCGCCGCCTCTGCGGCGGACAAATCAGACATTTTCGCTCTGTGCGGAGGTCTCGGCGAGCAGGTCCTCCATCATGCCGATCAGCCCGCCCTTACAGGCGTCGATCGCCTGATAGATGGAGGGCTTGATGCTCTTTGCCTTGGAGGAGCCGTGCGACTTGACGACCACCTTCTTGAGTCCCAAAAACACCGAGCCGCCGAAGCGGGAATAGTCCAGCGCATTGGAAAGCCCCGAAATGGGCTTTTTGGCGACGAGGTAGCTGAGCTTTCTGCCGAAGGAAGCCGTAAACTCCTTTTTGAGCATCTCGGCAACCGTCTTGCCGCAGCCCTCGATCGCCTTCAAGGCAATGTTTCCCGAGAAGCCGTCCGCCACGGCGACGTCGACGTCCCCGTACATGATGTCGCGCCCTTCGATATTGCCGACGAAGTTGATACCCTGCATATTTTTGAGCAGCCGGTGCGCCTCCTGGTGCAGCGGATCGCCCTTGTGCTCCTCCGTGCCGTTTGTGAGCAGCCCGACGCGGGGATGCTCCACGCCGTACGCGGCGCGCGCATAGGCGGACGCCATCAGTCCGAACTGCGCGAGGTACTGGGGCTTGCACTCCGCATTTGCGCCGCAGTCACAAAGCAGCGTCATCTTGCCGCGCACGTTGGGGATGCCGGGGCAGAGCGCGGGGCGCATGACGCCCTTGATGCGCCCGATGAACATGATGCCGCCCGTGAGGACCGCGCCCGTAGAGCCCGCGGAGACAAACCCGCCCGCGGAGATATCGTTCTTCAGAATGTTCAGTCCGACGACGAGGGAGCTGTCCCGCTTGGAGCGGACGGCATGCGTGGGTACGTCGTCGTTGGTGATGACCTGTGTGCAGCCGACGATCTCGACGCGGGAGGCGTCGTACATGTATTTGTCCAGTTCATGCTTGATGAGGGCTTCGTCGCCCGTTAAAATGACCTTGAAATCGGAGCGGTCGGCAAGCGACTCCACCGCGCCCTTGACGATCTCGACGGGTGCGTGATCCCCGCCCATGGCGTCCACAATGATCTTGAGCATTGTTAATTCTCCAACCCTTAGAATTGTCTTGAAAAATTATACCATTTTTTTCGGGAAAACACAATAGTTTGAAGGCGGCGCAGCAAAAAAAGTGCGGTGCAGACCTTGCCGCACCGCGCCCCTTCTCCCTCCTTCGGGAACTTTCCTCTTTTTTCGCCCATTTACTCGCGCTCAACGGTCACGACGGGCTCGTAGTCCCCGAGCACGCGTACCGCCTGTTCGACGGATGAACGGAGTTCGCCGTCCTGAACGGGGCAGTCAAAGGGAATACCCACTTCGAATACGACCTTCGTCCGCGCCCCGCGCAGCAGGCGGAAATCGTGGATATTCATGCCCTCCGCCATACCCTCGACGGCGGCGCGCACGCGTTCTTCCAGCTCCCTTGCCTCCGCGTCATCGGGCACGACGGGGTCGAGGTGCAGGGTAAGCTGCACGCCCGTTTCCTCCTGCACGGCGCGCTCCAGCCCGTCCAGCACGGTGTGCGAGGTGAGCGCGGGAAGGTTTGCATCCATCTCGACGTGCGCCGTCGCAAACGTGGCGTCCCGCCCGTAGCCGTACACGCGGATATCGTGCACGCCGCGCACGCCCTCGCCCGCGAGCAGCATCTCCCGAATGCGCGCCACGAGTTGCGCGTCGGGCGCCTGCCCCAAAAGTTTGGAGCCCGCCTCCTTCAACAGTTTGACGCCCTGCCATGCGATGAACACGGCGACCAGAATGCCGATCCAGCCGTCGGCAGCAAAGTCCGTGAACTGCGAGATGAGCGCGCCCGCAAGCACGGCGAGCGTCGCAATGCAGTCGCAGGCGCTGTCCGTTGCCGCCGCGCGCAGGGGATCGGAGCCCGTCTTCTTTGCGGCGATGCGGTACATACAGAACATGCCCGCCTTGACGGCGACCGAGATGCCCAGCACGAGATACACCCACCATACGGCGACGCTCTCCGCCCCGCCCAGTACCTTTTCGATAGACTCGCGCGCGAGTTCGACGGCGAGCACCAGCACGAGAAAGGCGATGCACATGGTCGCAACGTACTCCGCGCGCCCGTGCCCGTAGGGGTGCTCCCTGTCCGCGGGCTTGCCCGCGACGCGGAAGGAGATGAGCGCCACGATGCTCCCGCCGCTGTCACTCAGATTGTTGACGCCGTCCGCGAGCACGGACAGCAGCCCCGTCAGCGCGCCCGCGGCGATCTTGCCCGCCGCAAGGAGCAAGTTACAGACAAGCCCCGCAATGCCCGCGCGCGTCTCCGGAGAAATTGCCTTTGCCTTCATAATACCCTATATTATACGCCAAGCGACGTACGCTGTCAACTCCGAACGCCCCAAAATGTCCGCCGCAGAACAACCGCGGCGGGCAGATGGCGAACCGCATGATGAAAAAAATTTTCTTTGCCGCAATACTTGCAAACCGGAAGTAAGTGTGATATACTCATTCTGAATTTAGGCAAATCGCAGGCGTATCCCCTCATGGATGCGCACCGCGTATGACCTGCGAAACAAGGAGAAAATGATGAAACGCAAATTTTGGCCGGCAGCGATGACGGCGCTCATGGCGCTTCTGCTCGCATGCGGGTTTGCCGCCTGCGCCGACACGGGAGACACAGGAAACGACAACCCCAACGACAACCCCGATACCCCCGAGGAGCCCTTACAGGCGACGGAGGGATTGGTATTCACGCTCAGTCAGGATGGGACGGAGTACTTCGTGACCGACTACACGGGCACTGCCGCCGAGGTATATGTGCCCGCCACCCATGAGGGGCTGCCCGTCACGACCATCCGCCATTACGGCGATGGGGACGCGTTTGCGTATTGCAAGCAACTGACAAGCGTCACGCTTCCGGACAGCATTACAAGCATCGGAGGCGGCGCCTTCCTGGCCTGCTCGCAATTGACAAGCGTCACGCTTCCCGACAGCCTCGTCAGCATCGGAGAGGACGCGTTCGCCCATTGCGAAAACCTTGCGAGCGTCACACTCCCCGAAAGCCTTGTCAGTATCGGAAACGCCGCTTTCCAATCCTGCACCACGTTAACGAACATCCACATTCCCGCAGGCATCATGTACATCGGCGAGGCGGTCTTTGAACTGTGCAACGATCTGGAGAGCATCACCGTAGCGGAAAACAATGCATTTTATGCCGCCCGGGACGGGATTTTGTACAACAAGGACATGACGCAGTTCATCCACGCCCCCGCGGCAATCGAGGGCAGCGTCACCGTTCCGGGCAGTATTACAAGCATCGGCACGTACGTGTTCTCCCGCTGCGTCCATTTGCAGAGCCTGACCATCGAGGAGGGCGTGGAAAGAATTGAAAGCCAAGCGTTTTGGCTCAACTCTGGTCTGACGAGCGTCACGATCCCGGACAGCGTCTGGTTTATCGGCCCTGCCGCGTTTGCAAATTGTGAAAATCTGGCAGAAATCACGATCAATGGAAGCGTCGAATACATGGCTGCGGGTGCATTTTTCAATACGGCATATTACAACGACGCGGACAACTGGGAGAACGGCGTCCTCTATATCGGCTCCCATCTGATTGAGGCGCAGGAAACGCTCTCGGGCACGTATTCCGTCAAGCAGGGCACCACGGTCATTGCGTACAACGCCTTCGAGAACAGAGCGATCACGGGCATTACGCTCCCGGACAGCGTCACCCATATCGGCGACAGGGCGTTCTATGCTTGTTACAACCTTCAACGTGCGGCATTGGGGAACGGCGTCGTCAGCATCGGCGCCTGGGCATTCAACGAGTGCAGCAACCTGCAAAGCATAACTGTGGGCAACACCGTCACGAGCATTGGGATCTTTGCATTCCGCAACACCGCATTCTTCAACGATGACGCGAACTGGGAGGACGGCGTCCTCTTCCTCGGGAACTACCTGATCGCGGCACGGGAAACGCTCTCGGGCGCGTATACCGTCAGGCAGGGCACTACGGTCATTGCGGATGCCGCATTCGCCGATTGCATAAATCTGACGAGCGTCACGATCCCCGAGGGCGTCACACATATCGGCGCAAACGCCTTTGCGAACTGTTTTGCGTTGGCGAGCATCGACATTCCGGACAGCGTCACGGGCATCGGGGATTCGGCATTCAGCAGCTGCAGCAGCCTCACGAGCATCACGATCCCCGAAGGCGTCACGCGTATCGGTGATTGGACATTTGTGGGCTGTGGCAATCTTGAAAGCGTCGTCCTGCCCGACAGCGTCACGAGCATCGGCTATGAGGCATTTATGGGCTGCGGCAGCCTTACAAGCATCGTCCTGCCCGCAAACCTCACGAGCATCGAGATAAGCGCATTCAGCGGGTGTTACAGCCTTACGAGCATCACGATTCCCGAAAGCGTCGTGAGCATCGAAGATGGCGCGTTCAGCGGATGCACCGAACTTACAAGCGTCACGTTTGAAAATCCCGAGGGCTGGTATGTCAGCGAGGACGCGGAGGCCGGTACAGTCATTGAAAGCAGCGACCTCTCCGACCCGGCAACGGCAGCAAGATATCTGACGGACATGTACTACTACTGCTACCACAACTGGATCCGGTTATCCTGATAATAAAATCATCTTTTCATGCGCGCCGCCGACGCTTTGCGTCGGCGGCGCGGATTGTTCCCATGTGAAAATGTGTCCGCTGCGTATAATCCCCACGCCTGACGGCAATACTTTTTTTGCGGTGCGCAAAATGTCTGCCCGCTACATACAATGATAGCGGAGACCATGCACCCAAGAGGAACGTTATGATCGTCAAACGCGGAGAACTGTATTATGCCGACCTCTCCCCCGTCATCGGGAGCGAACAGGGCGGCGTGCGCCCTGTGCTCGTCGTGCAGAACGATACGGGCAACAAATATTCCCCCACCGTGATCGCCGCCGCCGTCACGAGCAAGATCGGAAAGGCGCGCCTGCCCACGCATATCGAACTGCCGTGCGCGTTCGGGCTGGCAAAGAACAGCGTCATTTTGTTGGAGCAGATCAGAACGATCGACAAAAAGCGGCTGATGAGCCGCATCGGCGAGCTGCCGCCCACGACCATGCGCCGCGTCAACCGCGCCATCCTCATCAGCCTCGGCTTTGACGAAAAAAATTATTTTGCTTAATCGCAAAGACCTGACGAGAAAGCGCCGCGCCCTGCCAACAGGCAGGGCGCGGCGCTTTATGACTTGTGTATGTTACTTTCTGTCCTTGATCGGGACGTACTCCCTGTGCTCGGCGACGGCCTGGTACGCGGGGCGGATGATCTTGCCCGCGTTGACGAGCTCCTCCATGCGGTGTGCGCTCCAACCCGCCATACGCGCAATGGCAAAGATAGGCGTGTACAGCTCGATGGGGATATTGAGCATGCTGTAGGCGAACCCGCTGTAGAAATCGACGTTTGCCGAGACGCCCTTGTACATCTTGCGCTTTTGGGAGATGATCTCGGGCGCGAACTGCTCGACGCGCGCATACAGGTTATATTCATCGTGCAGTCCCTTTTCATAGGACAGCTTTTCGACAAACCCCTTGAAGATTTTGGCACGCGGATCGGAGATGCTGTACACGGCGTGTCCGATGCCGTAAATGAGCCCCGCGCGATCGAACGCCTTGCCGTCCACGAGCGCCTCCAGATACGCCCTGAGCTGATCGTCATCGCGCGTATCGATATTGGCCTTCATGTCCTCGAACATGCGCATGACGCGGATATTCGCGCCGCCGTGGCGGGGACCCTTCAGGGAGGCGAGCGCCGCGACGATCGCCGAATATGTATCGGTGCCCGACGAGGTGACGACGTGCGTTGTGAACGAGGAGTTGTTGCCGCCGCCGTGCTCGGCATGCAGCACGAGCGCCATGTCCAGTACGCGCGCCTCCAGTTCGGTATAAGAGCAGTCCTGCCGCAGCATGTAGAGAATATTCTCCGCCATCGAGAGATCGGTGCGGGGGCGGTGGATGACCAGCGAATCGCTCTTATTGTAGAAGCTGGACGCGGCGTAGGAATACACCGAGAAGATGGGTACCTGCGCGATGAGCTGCAGGCACTGGCGCATGACGTTGTCGGGCGCGGTGTTGTTGGGGTTGGGGTCATAGGGAAAGAGCGAGATCACGCAGCGCATGAGCGAGTTCATCATGTCCTCCGACGGAGACTTCATGATGATATCGCGCACGAAGTTCTTGGGCAGCGTGTAAAACTCGCCCAGCAGGTCGCAAAAAGAGCGAAGCTCCCTTGCGCTTGGCAGTTTCCCCGTGAGCAGCAGATAGGTCGCCTCCTCAAAACCGAACCGTTTGTCCTCTAAAAATCCCTTGACGAGATCGTTGACGTTGTAACCGCGGTAGTACAGCTCGCCGGGCGCGGGAACGCGCTTGCCGTCCGCCTCCGCCGTCGCCTTGACCTCCGAGATCTCCGTCAGCCCTGCAAGCACCCCTCTGCCGTCCAGGTCGCGCAGACCTTTTTTGACGTCATACTGCGAATAAAACTTGGGGTCGATGCGGCAGGAATCGGCGCATTGACGCGTCAGATCCCCGATCTTGATCCATTCGTCTTTGGTGAGATACCCTTCATCTCTTTCATTGGGCATTGTAAGTTCCTCCTTTGCCGCGCAAAACAAACATCGCAACGTGTATAGTATACCATAATCTTCCCGCTTTGTCAAATTAAGCGCTTGACTGCGCCCTTCTTTCACGCTATTTTCGCCGTTTTACCTCATTTGTGAGCTTTTTCGTTCAGAATGCATGACAATTCTGCACTTTTACGGCAGATTTGACAAAATGCGCCGCCGAGGCAAGCCTCGGCGGCGCAGGTATCGGGAGAGTGTGAGCGTTATAATAAATAGCCGAACCAATTCACATAGGCATGCATGGCGAATGCCAGGACGGCGCCAACGACGACCGCCAGTCCCAGTGAGATCAGATCGGACTTCTTCAGACGGAAGGAGTGACGATAGACAAAGTACAGTACAAACGCCGCAAGCACTATGACAACATAGTAGATAAAGACGATCCATGTAGTCCCGAAGAGATAGGAGAAGAACAGTTCCCCATTGGCGAGCATCATGACGGTATAGGCGGGGATGAGCGTCTTATACCCCCACCGGGACGAGGAGATCTGATCGGCATGTTCCGCCTTGTCGCGGTCGGCGTAGATAAAGAGCAGGATATAACCCGCGACCGCCTCCAGAACGCCGATGATGAGTGCGAGCGTAAAGCCGGCGGGCAGCGTCGTGAAAAATTCATCGCCCCTGATCAGATGATCAAAGAAGGTAGAGGAGGAGACGATGGCGCTGTAGGAAAAGGTGAAGCTATTCAACTCCCACAGCGAGACGGTATCCCCGTCCGCACCGATGCCGCGGATAAAAATGCATTGCCCCAAATAATAGACGATCATAGGCAGGAGACACGTCCAGCCGATGAGGAAGAGAATGCCGTCCAATTCGCGGTTGGCGCGCGTGTAGAGAAAGCTGTTGACGCCGAACAACCCGACCGCACACACGATCGAAACCGCATACATGGGCAGATACCAGATAAATTCGGGATTCACCGCCCGCGCCGCGACAATGGCGACGCACAGCCAGTATCCGAGCGTATAGGCGACAAAGACGACGATCAGCCCGACGAGCAGACGCACCAGCGTGAACTGTTTGCGCGAGATGGGCAGACTGTACCAGAGATCGACGCTGCGCGTCTGCATCCGATAGGAAAACTGCATGATGGGCAAGACCGTACACAGTGCCGCCAGTACAAAGGTCGGCATCCCCAGACAGGAATTACGAACATTCGTCCCATACTCAATATCGACGATCAGCGGATAGATCGCACACAGCACGATCGCCATTGCCGTGAAGAAGCCGAGGGGCAGAAGATTGCGCTTGAGTTCGTACAAAAATACTTTTTTCATGACATATACCCCCTCTTTTGCACCTCGCAGAGGAAGAGTTCCTCAAAGTCGACGGCGATCTCCTCGACAAAGAGCGGATGCAGCGCTTCCAGCATACGCAGGATATACTCCGGCTCACCGCGCACGATGATCTTGGCGACCCGCCCTTCCGCCTCGAAGGAGAGGCACTCGAAGGGAATATCCTCCCGCCGCACCTCGCGCTCCAGCGCAAACTGAAACTTGTGCACTTTGCCGAGCGCATCGTGAATATCGCCCGCGTCGGCGATCGTGCCGCCGTCCAGGAGCGCAAACCCGCTGCAGATATCCTCCAGCTCCCGCAGCGAATGGCTAGAGATGAGTACCGTGCAGTCCTCCTGCTCGATCAGCCCGCGCTTGAGCTCCAGACGGGCGAGCGGATCAAGCCCGTCAAACGCCTCGTCCAGGAGAAGATAGCGCGGACGGCAGGCAAGGGCGAGCGCCGCAAACGCCTGCCGCTTCATTCCCTTGGAGAAGTTGCGGATGGGCGTTAACAGCTGCAGCCCGAAAATGGACGCATATTTGTCGAACAGGGCGCGATCGAAGGGGTAGAACGCCCTGTAAAGATCAATGAGCTTTGCAATCGTCGTGCCCGAGGCGTAGTAGGGATCGTCGGGCAGGAAAAAGAGCTCTTCGCGCTTTTTGGCGTTGCCCGTGACGGACTCGCCGTCCAACAGGATGACCCCCTCGTCGGGGCGCAGCACGTCCGCGATCAGCCGCAGGAGCGTGGATTTGCCCGCGCCGTTGATGCCGACCAGCCCGAACTTGGCGCCGTCCGGGACGGTGAGATGCACGCCGTCCAGCACGAGCTTTGTCCCGTATGATTTTTTCAGTCCCTGAATTTCGATCATATTGGTTTCCCCTCTCCTTGTTCGCTTTGCGCGCCGTACACCTCTTCGAGCGCCGCGCGCGCCTCACGCTCCGTGAGCCCCGCGTCCTTCAGCACCGAGAGCTGATGGCGCGCCTCCTCATAAATCCTGCTGTGCGCCTGCGCCCCAAGGACGTAGACGCCCTTCTTGGGAATGGTGCGAATGAGCCCGCGCGCCTCCAGTTCGATATATGCGCGCTCCACCGTGTTCGGGTTGATCCCGAGTTTGACGGCGAGCGCACGGACGCTGGGCAGCCGCTCCCCCTCCCGCAAAACGCCGAGGCGGATATAGCGTTCGTAGGTATCCGTGATCTCTTCATAGATACTCTTTTTTCCCGTCAGACGAACTTCCATGTCCCTTCACCTGCCCTGTGTTACATCTGTCTTTTCTGTACCAAGTGTATCACATTATATGAATGTTGTCAAGCGTTGTGCGAAAAAAATTGGTATAAAATAAGGCATAACGTCAAATTCGGGGGTGCAGTTTTAGAAAGAAGTAAACTGTACAAATCAATTTGCTCTGCCGCGCAAATGCGCGGCAGAGCAAATTGCGGCGTTTTGACGCCGTATGCGCCGCGCGGCATCTGCCTTGCGGTGCATAAAAATCGGTTGATTTCCTGCCTTCCCCCAGGACATCCCGTTCCTACCTCCCCTGAAACGAAGTTTTAGGGGAGGTGCCCCGCAGGGGCGGAAGGGTTTCACTCCTCAGACGCCTTCGGCGCCAGCTCCCCTAACAAAGTCAGGGGAGCCAAAATGATACCCCCCTATTGATTTTCAGGGGAGGCAAGCCCTTTCAGCGGGACAATTGGCGCAAAAAAACCGCACACGGGGTGCGGTTTTTAAGACAAATGATTCAGCCGAGTTTTTCAAGCAACTTGAAGTCAATGCCCTTTTCGCCGATCTTGATGATCTTGACCTTGACCACGTCGCCGACGGAGAGGACGTCCTCCACCTTCTCGACGCGACGATCGGAGAGCTTGGAGATGTGGATCATGCCGTCCTTGCCGGGTGCGAACTCGACGAACGCGCCCATCGTGGACAGAATGCGCACAACGCGGCCGATGAACAGATCGCCCACTTCGGGATCGCGGACGATGGACTCGACGATCGCCTTTGCACGCTGCGCCGCCTCGGGATCGCCGTAGGACGCGATGCTCACCGTACCGTCGTCCTCGATATCGATCTTGGTGCCCGTCTCTGCAATGATGGAGTTGATGACCTTGCCCTGCTTGCCGACGACGTCGCCGATCTTCTCCGGGTCGATCTTGAAGGAGATGATACGGGGCGCGTACTTGGAGAGCTCGGGCGCGACTTCGGGCACGCACTCCAGCATCTTGCCAAGAATGAACTGTCTGCCCTCGTTTGCCTGCTCGATCGCAGTGTGCATGATCTCTTCGGAGATGCCCTTGATCTTGATATCCATCTGAATGGCGGTGATGCCCTTCATCGTGCCTGCGACCTTGAAGTCCATGTCGCCGAGGAAGTCCTCAAGCCCCTGGATATCCGTCATGACGCGGAATTCGCCCGTTGCCTGGTTCTTGATGAGCCCCATCGCAACGCCCGCGACGGGCGCCTTGATCGGAACGCCCGCGTCCATGAGCGCCATGGTCGAACCGCAGACGGAAGCCATCGAGGAAGAACCGTTGGAGGAGAGGATATCGTTGACCACGCGGATGGCATAGGGGAATTCCTCCTCCGAGGGAAGCACGGGAATGAGCGCGCGCTCGGCAAGGGCGCCGTGCCCGATCTCGCGGCGACCCGCACCGCGGATCGCCTTCGCCTCGCCCGTGCAGTAGCCGGGGAAGTTGTACTGGTGCATATAGCGCTTTGAGGTCTCGTCGTCCAGGCCCTCGAGCTTCTGCGCCTCGCTCAGCATGCCGAGCGTGCAGGTCGTGAGCGTCTGCGTCTGTCCGCGGGTGAAGATCGCGGAGCCGTGAACGCGGGGCAGAACGTGGCGTTCGCACCAGATGGGGCGCACGTCCTTGAGGCCTCTGCCGTCGGGACGGATGCCCTGATCGAAGATCTTGGCGCGCACCTTCTCCTTGGTGAAGTAGTAGATGGAATCCTTGATCTCGCGGGTGTTTTCGGGATAGATGTCTGCAAAGTGCGCAAGAATGTCCTTCTCGGTCTCGTCCTGACGCGCCTCGCGCTCTTGTCTGTCAAACGTATCCAGCGCCCGGTCGAGCTTGTCCGAGGAATAGGAGCGCACCGCGGCATCCAGTTCTTCGGGAATGTGATACAGCTCGATCGCCTGCTTCTCTTTGCCGACCGCAGGGACGATGACGTCCTCGATATAGGTGCAGATCTTGCTGATCTCCTTGTGTCCGAACATGATGGCGCCGACCATCTCGTCGTTCGTGACCTCGTCCGCGCCCGCCTCGATCATGAGGATGGCGTCCTTGGTGCCTGCAAGGTTGAGATGGATGGTGCTCTTTGCGCGCTGCGCGGCATCGGGATTGATGACGTACTCGCCGTCCACAAGCCCCACGACGACGGAACCGGTGGGCCCCATCCAGGGGATATCGGAAATGGAGAGCGCGACGGAGGAGCCGATCATGGCAAGGGGCTCGGGTGCGACGTCAGGCTCCACGGAGAGCGCGGTCGCCACGACGACGACGTCGTTGAACAGTCCCTTGGGGAACAGGGGACGAAGCGGGCGGTCGATGAGGCGCGCCGTGAGGATCGCCTTGTCGCTCGCTCTGCCCTCCCTTCTTTTGAAGCTGCCGGGAATCTTGCCGACGGCGTACATCTTCTCTTCATAGTCCACCTGAAGGGGGAAGAAGTCGATGCCGTCGCGAGGCGTCTTGGACATGCACACCGTCACCATGACGGCGGTCTCGCCGCAGCGCACCACGCACGAGCCGTTCGCCTGTTCGGTGTACTTGCCCGTTTCGATGGTCACCGCGCGGGAGCCAACGTTCAACTGAAACTGCTTGTAATTCATTTTCTATCTCCTTAACATTAACACCTTTCGTTCTTTGCCGACCGCCCCACCGGCGATGCGGCGGCATTTTCCCGCCCGGAAACCGCGCAGAAAAACGCAAAAAGGAACGGCAAAAAGCCGCTCCTTTCAAAGCTTACTTTCTCAGATCCAGCGCAGCGATGACCGCTCTGTAACGCTCGATGTCCTTGGCTTTGAGGTAGTCCAGAAGACCTCTGCGGCGGCCGACCATTTTGAGAAGTCCGCGGCGGGAGTGATTGTCGTGCTTGTGCTCCTTGAGGTGCTCATTGAGGTGATTGATGCGCTCGGTGAGGAGTGCGATCTGGACTTCGGGCGAACCGGTGTCCCCTTCATGAGCTGCGAACTTTGCGATGATCTCCTTCTTTTCCATTTGCGTTTATCCTCCTATGGAATATTTTGTCGCGCACGCCAGGGGGAACGTGGAGAGCGATCCTCGTCGCGTACGTCTTTATCATCTTACCACATTTGCCGCCCGCTTGTCAAAAGAAATTGCCCCCCTTTGCACGGATTTTTTGAGCGGCGGAACAAATTTGCGCGCCATTCAGACAAAGAGCAGCGTCAGATACCCCACCCCGATGAGCACGGCGAGGAACCCGAAGTTGAACAGCAGGAACTTGGCAAGGTATTTCCCCGTCTGCCCGGGGTTGAAGCGGCGGAAGGTGTTGAGCGTGATGAGGCTTGCGAGCGAGGCGATGGGCGTCCCCAGTCCGCCCGCATTGACCGCGATGAGCAGCGCGGGATAGTTCTGCGTGAACTTGGAGAGCAGCACTGCCGAGGGTACGTTGGAGATGAACTGACAGGACAGCGCGCCGATCGCCAGCGGGTCCCATTCAACGAGCGCGCCCAGTCCCTCCGCGACGGCGGGGATGCGCGCCAGGTTGCCCGAAAAGATAAAGAAGGCGCAGAAGGTCAGAAGCAGCGCATAGTCCACGCGCAGCAGGGCGCGGAAATCGAGAATGAGCAGCCCTATAACGACCGCGAGCAGTCCCCAGTAATAGGGAAAGAGGCGGAAGACGATGCACAAAGAGAGCGCAAACAGCGCGGCATAGACGGCGACGCGCCACATGGGCGGGCGCACATGGGCGTCGAACTGCACGGATGCGGGCTCAGGCTTGACGAACATGCAGATGACGAAGATCATGACGAACGCCGCGGCAAAGGGCAGCGCCATGATCAAGAAAAACTCGCCCGTCGGGATAGAGTAGTAGGAGTAGAGATAGAGGTTCTGCGGATTGCCGAAGGGCGTGAGCATGCCGCCGAGATTGGCGGCGATATCCTGCATGATAAAGACGAACGCCGTCAGCTTTTTGTTGCCGCACGACTCGAGCACGAAGTACCCGAGCGGCAGGAAGGTGACGAGCGCCATGTCGTTTGCCATGATCATCGAGCCGAAGAAGGTGACGAACACGAGCGCAAGCGTGATATTGCGCATGTTCTTGAAGCGGCGCACGATGACGTCCGCCAGCCACACGAAAAAGCGGATATTTTTGAACGCCGCCACGACGGCGAGCGTGCAGAACAGGCACGCGAGCGTGCTCCAGTCGAAATAGTCCGCATACGCCTCGTCAAAGGGCACGAAGACGCAGGTGATCCCCGCCGCAACCAGCGCCACCAGTAACACGACGTTGCTCTTGACAAAGCGCGCCGCCATGCTCAGAAGAGAGTGATGATGAATCTGACCGTGGACCGCGGTGCTCGCCGCCGCGCCCGCCTGCCCGCGCTCCGCCTCAGTCGGCTTTTCCTCCTGTGTATCCTGCGGCTGCTCTTCGCCGCCTGCCTGTCCCTCGCGCATATCTCTTCCTCGTTCCGATCGTTTTTCCGGCGGAAAGCATAGCATAACTGCATGGAAAAAGCAAGCAAAAGTGCGCTGTCCTTCCCATATTTTTTGCAGCAAAACGGCGCGCCCGCCGCATGCCAAGCATGCGGCGGGCGCGCCTGAGACGAGCGCTTTATTTTCCGAGGAACAAAGCTTCCCGCTCTGCAATCAGGCGGTCCGCTTTATTGAGGTAGGTCGGGATATCCTTGGGGCTGCCGTGGCGCTCGATGCGCGTCCCGCCCGCAAAGAGCTTCTTGGAGACGGCGTTCGCGCCCACGGCGAGGTTGTCCGCGATCTCCTCCATGACGTCCACATTGTACACGCACGCATACCCGGGCTTGGTCCAGCCGACGTTCTCGTGCGCGCCCGCCATATACTTCTGGCGGTATAAATAGTAAGGTTCATACCCGGCTTTCGTGAGCGCCGCACGGGAATAGGCGATCATGCGGGAGAGGTCGCCCTCTTCGAGGCGCGCCGTCTCCTCCTTGAGCCGCGCCCCCTTCTTGAGGCAGAGCGTATGCACGGTGATATTCTCGGGCGCAAGCGCGATCACGGTGTCCACGCTGTGGCAGAACTCCTCAAAGCTCTCCCCCGTCAGTCCCGCGATGAGGTCGCAGTTGATTGCAAAATCATAGGGTTTTGCGAGTTCGAACGCCGCGATGACGTCCGCCGCCGTGTGCTTTCTGCCGATACGCGCGAGCGTCGCGTCCGAAAAACTCTGCGCGTTGATGCAGATGCGCGTCACGCCGCAGCGCTTGCAGACTTCCAGCTTCTCTGCGGTGAACACGTCGGGACGCCCCGCCTCCACCGTGTATTCGCAGCCGTTTTGGCGCAGCGGCGCGACCGCCGCGAGCACGCGCCCGAGCTCCTCCGCCTCCAGCACGAAGGGCGTGCCGCCGCCGATATAGACGGAGCGCAGATTGCCGATGAGGGGCGCGCAGGCAGCCAGCTCCGCCTCCAGCGCGGCAAGATAGTCCGGAAGGTACTTGCGCGTCGCCGCAATGGGCGCGGTGATGAAGGAGCAGTACTCGCACTTGGTCGGACAGAAGGGCAGGGAGACGAACAGATCGCAGTTCCCGTCCTCCCTCTCGTAGATGCCCCTCTGCCCTTCGATGACGCGTGCGACGAGCGAAGTATTCTCGGGCGAGACGCGCATCCGCTCAAAGAGCGGCGCAAAGGGCCGCCCCGCCTCCAGCTCGGCATAGGCAAGGCGGGTGGGACGGATGCCCGTCAGCGCGCCCCAGGGAAGCGTGACGCCCGTCACCGCGGAGAGCGCGTCATAGAGCGCAAGTTTTGCATACCTCTTTACCAGGCTCTTGTAGTGCAGTTCGTCCGCCCAGGACGCCTCGTCCCGCGCAGAGAACGTCCGCCCGTCCACCGTGACGGTGTTTATAAACGCGCCGCCCTCATGGGCGACCGCGTGCGAAATTTCCATGTCCTCCGCGCCCTCAAAGAGGCGCACGACGTCCATGAGCTCGGGATGCAAAAAATCAAGATTGGTCGTCAGCATCGCACATACCCGTTGTTGTGGCGCTCATATTCGAGCGTCGTGTCCTCGCCGTGCCCGGGGCAGACGGTGTAGTCACCCTCTAAGGCATACAGCTTTTTCACGCTCGCGACGAGCTGCGCGCCGCTGCCCGTGGGCAGATCGCTCCTGCCGATATCGCCCGCAAAGAGCGTATCGCCCGTGTAGAGATGATCGCCGATGAGATAGCTCGCCCCGCCCGCCGTGTGCCCGGGCGTCGCGATGACGCGGATGTTCAGCCCCGCAAGTTCGATCTCCTGCCCGTCGCGCAGGGTAAAGTCGATCGTAAAGCGCGGAAAGGTGCCCGGCGCATACACGCCGAAGGCGACGGCGAGATTGTCCGCACCCAACGCGAGCGCTTCCTCGCCCGCAAGACAGCCCACCTTCGCGCCCGCCGCCTGCAATGCGGCGGCGCCGCCCGTGTGGTCGAAGTGCCCGTGCGTCAGAAGGACATGCGTCACCGTCAGTCCGCGCGCCCTTGCGAGCTCTGCGACGCGGGGCTGCGCGGGGTCGATGGCAACGGCGGACCTGCCGTCCGCCGTCACGAGATAGGAGTTTGCCGCAAACCCGACCGGGTATATCTTTTCGCTTTGCATACTTTCCTCAATTGTTCAGACGATGCACGTTTAAGATCTTGGGACGGGCGGAGATGCGGTTGATGAGCTCCACGACGTCCTGACGGCTGGGCAGTCCCACCGTGACGTCCACGATGGCGTAGTTGCTCTTGTCGTTCCTGCCGTTGATGGAGGAAATGGAGAGTTTCATGTCCGCCACGACGCCCGAAATGGCGGCGAGCGCCGCGCCCTGATCTTCGGCGGTGACGACGATCGCGACCTTGAAGTTGACGCCGCCCGCCTGCTCCACCCACTCCGCGGGCTGGAGCCTGCCCGGGTCGACGTTGCGCATGTTGGGGCAGTCCTTCCTGTGGATGACCACGCCCCGCCCGTGCGTCACGAAGCCGACGATCTCGTCGCCGGGCACGGGCGAACAACAGCCCGCAAAGGAGACGAGCAGCCCCGTTTCGCCGTTGATGATGACAGAGCCGTGCTCATTCTTGCTGCGGAAGGGGCGCGCCACGATGGGCGTGGGCGACTCCTTGCGGAAGTAGTCGAGCAGCTTGAAAAAGACCTGGTTGACGGTCACGCCGCCATAGCCGATCGCGGAGTACATCTCGTCCGGCGTATCGAAGGAGAACTTCTCCGAGACCTTCTTGAAGCTCTCAGGCGTGACGAGCTCGGCGAGCGTCATGCCCTTGCGCTTTGCCGCCTCCTCCATCATCGACTTGCCGAGGCGAATGTTCTCCTCCTTCATCTCCTTCTTGAAGAAGGACTTGATCTTGGCGCGCGCCGACGAGGACTTGATGAACTTGAGCCAGTCGCGCGAGGGACCCTTGCTGTTCGGGGAGGTGATGATCTCGACGACGTCCCCGAGTTCGAGCTCGGTATTCAAGGGGACGATCTTGCCGTTGACGCGCGCGCCCGTACAGCGGTTGCCCACCTCGGAGTGGATGGCGTAGGCAAAATCGACGGGCGTTGCGCCCTTGGGAAGAGACACGACCTTGCTCTTGGGCGTAAAGACCAAAAGCTCGGTGCTGTACAGCTCGCCCTTGACGGTGTCCATGAACTCCTTGGAGTCCTTTAAGCCGCCCTGCAGTTCCATGACCTCGCGGATCCAGGCGATGCGCGCGTCCAGAGAGGTCTCCTCGTCGCGGTGTTCCTTGTACTTCCAGTGCGCGGCGATACCGTATTCCGCCGTGCGGTGCATCTCCTCGGTGCGGATCTGGATCTCGAAGGGCTGCCCGAAGTTGGTGACGACCGTCGTGTGCAGCGACTGATAGAAGTTGGGCTTAGGCGTTGCGATATAGTCCTTGATCCTGCCGGGCACGGGCTTCCACTTCTTGTGGATCTTGCCGAACACCTCGTAGCACTCGTCCACCGTGCCGACGATGACGCGCACCGCGGTCAGGTCGTAGATCTGTTCCAAGGACTTGTGCTTCTCCTTCATCTTTTTATAGATGGAATAGAAGTGCTTGGGTCGCCCGAACACTTCGCCGTGGATGTTGCTCTCCTTTAAGATGCCGTTGATCTCCTCGACGACGTAGTCGACAAAGCGGTTGCGCTCCTCCAATTTCTGGTGAATGTTCTCGACGAGGTACTCAAACGCCCCGGGGTCGAGGTACTTCAGGCAAAGATCTTCCAGTTCGCACTTGATCTGCGAAATACCCAGCCTGCCCGCGATGGGCGCGTAGATATCCAGCGTCTCGCGCGCCATCTTCTGCTGGCGCTCCTTGGAGAGGAAGTTGAGCGAACGCATGTTGTGCAGGCGGTCGGCGAGCTTGATGATGATGACGCGGATGTCCTTCGCCATCGCGATGAAGATCTTGCGGAAATTCTCCGCCTCCTCCTCTTCCTGCGACTTAAAGACGATCTTGTCCAGTTTGGTGACGCCCTCAACGAGCGAGAGGACCTCTTCTCCAAAGTTCTCGCGCACGGTGTCCTCAGTGGCGGAGGTATCCTCGATGACGTCGTGCAGCAGCGCCGCGGCGATGGTCTCCGCATCCAAACCCAAATCGACCAGGATCTCCGCGACGGCGCACGGGTGGATAAAATAGGGCTCGCCCGAGGCGCGCTTCTGGTTGCGGTGCGCTTCGCGCGCGAAGTCATAGGCGCGCAGGAGCATGTCCCTGTCGTCACCCGTGTAGTACTCGTAAATTTTCATGAGGACGGATTCCATACCGATGACCCCCTTTCATGTCGTATGTCAGCCTATTTTGTAAACCGGCAGATGCGGTTTCAAACGCTTTCCTGAAGCCTTGCGACCGCCCGATAGAGTTCGGACGCCGCAAGTTCGGTGTGCTTGCCGCGGAACACCCTGAGCCGCCCCCCTTCCAGCGAGAGAAGCCCCAGTTCCTCGAACACGGCGAGCGCGAAGATGAAGGTCTCCGCGTCCAGCCCGAGGCTGTCACAGCTGCGCGCCGCCTCGGCATAGCTGCCGCCGACGACCTCGGCGCAGCGGCTGCGAAGGAGCGTAAACACGGACAAAAGCTGCGTCCGCTCCGTCGGCACCTGCAAAAGGCGCCCGTACCCGCAGATGCCGCCGTTGACGTGCAGCGCGGCATGCCCCGTCTGCAGAGTGTTCGCGGGCGGCTCGTCCAGGAACACGACGTCCCGATAGGCGCTCACGTCGCAGCCAAAGTCGGGCGCATACAGCACGACGTTCTCTGCATTGCCCGCCGAGAGACGGAACACGTCCGCCGGCACGCCCGCAAGGGACGGGAACGCCGCGAGCGTTCCGATATTGTAGCACACGGCGCACAGCCCGTAGGCGCACGACGCGATCTTCTGGGCGAGAAAGGCATCCATGGACGCGGTATCCATGTCCGGCGTCACCTTCTTGCCGCGCACGGAGAGAAGCAGGTTTTCAAACGCCTCGAGCGGCGCATCGCCGCCCGCAGGCAGTACCGCGCGCACAAACCCCTTTAAGTACTCTTTTCCGCGAAAAACGGAGAGATTATACTCAAAGACGAGCGTCTTTTTTAAGGAACTGCGCAAAAACTTCAAATTCTCCGCGCCGCCGAAGTACATGAAGTCCAGTCCGCCCAGATTCATGGAGAGGTGCGGCGAGAGCGGCTTGACGGGGTTTGCGTCCACCGCGTCCGCCTCCACCGTAAACAGGGGACGGCGATTGCCCATACCGAAAGGCTCCAGCAGCGCAAGCTCGTGCGCGACGCGGGCATGGTCCTCGCCCTCGCCCGCAATGTACAGCTTGGAGACGAAGTCCTCGCGCGAATAGCGGCTGCCGATATACGCGTTGAGCGCTTCTTTAAGCGCTTCGAACTCGTCGGCGCGGACGTTGACGCCCGCCGCCTGCGAATGTCCGCCGAACTCCTCAATGTGATCGGAGCACGCCTTGAGCGCCTCAAAGATATTGACGCCGTCGATGCTCCTTGCACTGCCGCGCAGCATGTCGCCGCGCTTGACGAAGAGCAGCGCGGGACGGGCGAATTCCTCGGCAATGCGCGCCGCGACGATGCCGACAAAGCCCGCGTTCCAGTGCTCGGCGGCGAGCATGACGACGTTGCCGTACGCCCCCTCCTCCCTGATCTTGGCGACCGCCTGCGCGTACAGTTCATCGCACGCGCGCTGGCGCTCCGCATTGTAGACGTTGAGTTTTTCCGCGAGTGCGGGAACGGCGTCCTCGTTGTCCGTCGTGAACAGCTCGAGCGCGGCGTGCGCGTCCCCCATTCTGCCGGCAGCGTTGATGCGGGGCGCGATCGTGAAGGCGAGCGTCTGTGCGCTCACTTCCGTCGTCTTGCCCATGAGCGCCGTAAAGGCGGGGCGAGGGGCGCGCGCAATGCGCTTTAAGCCCTCTGCAACGATGTCGCGGTTCTCATCCACGAGGGGCACGCTGTCCGCCACGGTGGAGAGCGCCGCAAAGTCGACCAGCGGAAATGCCTCCTCGCCGATGAGCGCCGCCGCGAGCTTGAACGCCACGCCCGCGCCGCAGAGGTTATCGTAGGGATAGTCGTCCGCAAGCTTGGGATTGATCGTGATGCAGTCGGGCAACGTATCGGGCAGTTCGTGGTGGTCGGTGACGATGACGTAAGCCCCCTGCTCCTGCGCGTACTTGACCTCGGCGGCGTTGGAGATGCCGCAGTCCACCGTGACGATGAGATCGGGCAGGAACTCGTCGAAGATCTTATCCAGCGCCGCGATGCTCATGCCGTAGCCCTCCGAGCGCTCGGGCACATACAGGTACGGTTCGATGCCGAATTTTTTGAGCGCGCGCGAAAGCACGGCGAGGGCGCCGATGCCGTCGGCGTCATAGTCGCCGAACAGCGCGACGCGCCAGCCCTCCTCCCTTGCCTGCGACAAAAGCGCCACCGCCTCTTTCATGCCCTTCATCAAAAAGGGCGAGAGGAAATGGCGCGCAGAGGGATCGAGAAAGGCGCGCATCTTCGCCTCCGTCGTCATGCCCCGCGCATAGAGAATGCGGGCGACCGTCTCGGTCAGGTGAAGCGCCGTTGCACAGGCGCGGACGGTCTCCAGCTCCGCGGGGCTCAATTGAAATTCGCGCACGAGTTTTTTCATACTTTTTCTATCGAAAACGGCGGGAGATACCCCGCCGCTTCTCTGTTCATTGAAAGTTGTGATCAGTTTTCGCTATCTGCCTTGGCGGACTTCTTCTTTCCCGTATAGCGCGTACGCTTTGCCTTCATGCGGTCAAACACTGTTTTGACCTTGCCATGCAGAGCGGGTGCAATCAACATGGAGAAATACAGCGGTACGAGCACGCACAGGAGCGCTTCGGCAAAGATGAGCATCGCGCCCGTCGTGAAGGTGCACGCCGCGCAGACGATGAGCAGGACCGCCACGATAAGCGCCGTAAGGAGCACGGTCTTGTTGGTAGCCGCGACCGCCTTGTCCACCGCTTCCTCTGCGGAGAGGGCGCTGTTTGCAGGATCCTTCGCGTCGTCGCGCAGCCTGATGCAGCGGACGAGCCAGAACGCCACAGAGACGACTGCCGCGATCGCCGCATACAGCATGGGCGCAAACGCATAGACGGGAATGCGCGCAATGGCGAGGATCGCGAGGACGAGGAATGCGTCGTTCACGCAGGCGACGAGCCCCGTGAGCGCACTGCCGACGCCGAAGCGGATGGCGACATAGATGAGCGCCACGATGACCGCGACGACGATGGCGACGGCGCCGCGCCAGATCGCCTCGTTCATGGGCTGCTGCGTGACGGTCGCGTAGGAGACGTAGGTCTCGGCGGGCGTTGCAAACGCGCTGTCCGCCGCGATCGCGCTCTCCAAAGCCGTCTTTGCCGCAGCGAGCGCGCTGTCTGCGGTGTCCGCAGAGAAGGTGTAGCGCAGCAGGAAGTCATTGCCCGTCTCGCTGAACGAAGTTCCCGTCAGGGATGCGGGATCGGACTGACCGTTGAGCGTCACCTGATCGGAGTAGGAGATGCCCGCCGCGGAGAACGCATCTTCGCAGTGCGCCTCGAGGGACGCCTTGCTCTCCTCATTCAGATCGACGACGACGTTGTAATATACGTCAAAGGTCTTGTGCTCGGGCTGATCGAGCGCCGTGTTGAAGCCGAGGACTGCCATCAGGACAATGCCGGCAATGATGAGAACGGCGGAGATCGCCGCCCAGATGGGAAGCAGTTTTTTCTTAGTCATCTTCCACTTCCTCCCGTTTGAAGTTGCAGAACGCGCCCTGGCGCTTGGTCGTACCCATCATGACTGCCCAGCCGAAGCGGTTGACAACGAGCGAGCCGACACCCGAGAACACGATCGCAAGGCCGAGGACAAACGCGGCGACCTGCAGCGAGCCGATGGCGATCGCCGACACAAGGAAGGCGATGACGGCAAGCACAATGTGCAGATCGAAGAGCTTCCAGAAGCACTTTCTGTATCCCGTCTTGACGGAGGACGCCATCGTCTTGCCGAGGGCGTATTCCTTTCTTGCTGCCTCGAAGGTGACGACGTTGCTCGCGCAGAGCAGCATGCCCGCAAGCAGGAAGGCAAGGAAGGATTCCACGCTCAGGTAGACGAAGTCGATCGCCCAGCCGCACAGGATCATGGCAAAGGTAAAGAGCAGGAAGGTGTACAGATGGACAAATCCCAGACGGCGGTAGCGGACAAAGAAGAACGCCATCATCGCGACGAACAGCACGCCGTACGCAATGTAGAGCATAATGACCGTCTCGCCGCCGTAGAGCGCTTCATGGAAGTACGCCTCCGTCGGCGTGAAGGTGAGCGCGTCTGCGGTCGTTTCGATCGAAGAGTTGAACAGTTCTGCGGTGACCGCCGCCGTCTCGGCGGTGTAGCTGCCGGAGATATAGATGGAGCCTTCCGTCATCTGCTCGGAGACCGAGAGACTTAAAATGGAAGTGTCGCCGACGAAGAAGTACAGCGTGACCGCCGTCTCCGCCGCGCCCGACGTCGCTCTGTTCATTGCAGCCTGTCCCGCCTGGGTAAAGTGCACCTGCAGGAAGGACGTTCCCGCCGTCGTACCCGACGTGACGGACGTCACATAGTCCGCGATCGACTCGTTCGAGCGGATGCCGAAAACATCGGTCGCGTCCTCCTCGGAATCGCCGGTGCGGATGCTGAACTCGCCGATATAGGAAAAATGGTTGATGGCGTAATACTCCGACTCCATCATCGCGGGCAGGAACACGCGCACGGTATAGTCGTTCACGACGTCCACGCGCGCGCCGTCCTCTCTCAGGCTCGCATAGCGCTCGTTGACGATCGCGAGCGACTGCGCGAACGCTGCGTCAAACGCCTCGTCCACGACGCCGTTTTCGTCGCACGCCGTGCCGACCTCAAGATAGATCGCGCCGTTTTCATCGGGATAGCGGACATACTCCGCGGCGTACTCTGCGGCGTCCTCTTCGGACATATCGCGGATGTTGTCGTCATACTCCTTGGCGGAGATGACGCCCTCGGGATAGTACACCGCGGAATAGCCGCCGCCGATGTACGCGCCCACATCGGCGTTCGCGCCGTATGCAAGCCCGAGATCCGCATCCTTCTCCATCATTCGCATGACGGAGCTGAACGTCTGCATATTGTCCGGCCCGTACGAGAACGAGACGGTGCAGATAAAGCACAAAACGGCGATCACCAGCGTGTATATGATCAGCAGGATCACCGATTTAGTCTTGCTCATTGCCTCCTCCTAAAAAAACGTGAAGCGGGGAATCCCCCTACTGTCTGCAAATTTCGCTCCTCTCATTATATAGAAAAAGCGCGCGCCCGTCAAGCCGAAACGCGCCGCTTTTCTTATTTTTTGTCTAATTTTCGCGCGACTTGCGCTCCGCAAGGACGTGCATGGCGCACTCGATGCGTTTTTTCATCATCGCGCAGGTCAGCTCGTAGGGCTTGTTGATATCGCCGTTGTAGTGGTAATTGTTGGCGTTACACCCGCCCGAGCAGATGAACTTGGCAAAACAGTCGCCGCACTTCTCGCGCGTGAACAGGCAGGACGTTGCAAATAGATCGCGGATCTGCTCATCCAGCTTCCCCTCAAACACATTGCCCATCTTCCACTTTGCCTCGCCCGCGAACTGGTGGCAGGGATAGATATCGCCGTTTGGAACGACGGAGAAGTACTCGTTGCCCGCGCCGCACGCCGAGACGCGCTTCTGCAGGCAGGGCCCGCCCTCCAGGTCGATATGGAAGTGGAAGAAGGAGAACCCCTTGCCCTCCGCTTCGCGGCGGATATACTCGTCGCACAGCTTTTCGTACTCCTGCTCGATGACGGGAAGGTGCTCTTCTTTAATCTGCAGATCGGGGATATCGGTGACGACGGGCTCGACGGAGAGCGAAGTAAAGCCCTGGTCGGCGAGGAACAGGACGTCCTTGGAAAAGTCGAGATTCTTCGCCGTGAAGGTGCCGCGCACATAGTAGTGCTTGTCCCCGCGGATGCGCACGAACTTTTTGATCTTGTCGATGACCGCGTCAAAGCTGCCCTTGCCGTTTACCGTCTTGCGCACCGCGTCGTGCACTTCCTTCCTGCCGTCCAGCGACAGAACGACGTTCTCCATCTCCGCGTTGAGAAATTCGATCGCGTCGTCGTCGAGGAGCAGCCCGTTCGTGGTCGTCGTAAAGAGGAAGCGCTTGCCGCGCTTTGCCGCCTCTTCCTTGGCGTATGCAACAGTCGCCTTGATGACGTCCAGATTCATGAGCGGCTCGCCGCCGAAGAAGTCAACCTCGAGCACCTTTCTTGCGCCGCTGCTCCGGATGAGGAAGTCGATCGCCTTTTTGGCGGTCTCCAGGCTCATCATCTCGCGCGCGGCGTGATATGCGCCCTCGTCCGCAAAGCAGTACTTGCAGCGAAGGTTGCAGTCGTGGCAGATATGCAGGCAGAGCGCCTTGACCTCGTGCGATTTGACGGGCGCGGCAGCGACCTCCTCCTTGTAGAGAAGTCCCGCATCCTTTAAGCCCTCGATATCGGCAAGCGCGGCCTTGAGTTCCTCGTCCGTCCACTCGACGGCCTCACCCGCAATGTGACGCGCGGTCTTTTCGTCGCACTCGTGGAGCGCGCCGCTGCCCGTATCGTAGAGATAGTGATGTCCGTGATAATGAAAAACGTGTACCATAAAAAAATAAACAGCGCAAAACAAGGAGCAGCGCTCAAGCGCTGCCCCCCGCTCTGCACTCACATTCAGATCTTTTCGATCTTCTCTTCTCTCGTGACGCGCTCGCAGGACTGGTTGCCTACGGTGCAGCTCGTCTTGCATGCGGACTGGCAGGTGCTCCTGCATTCGCCGCAACCCGTGATCTTCTTTTCCTGAGGTTTTGCGATGGTACGAATCATAGCCGTGTACTCCTCTTATACTTTGTTTTTCTCTATTATACAACGAGAATACATTTTTTGCAAGTAATTTTTTATATTCACGAAATTCTTTTCGAACTGACGAAAAGAATTTCCGTGAGTCTAAGGGCGCTTTCTCGCACAAGTGGGAACTTGTGCTTCGGTCAGCGATTTTGCGCTGCAAATGCAAAATCGCCAAGCTCATGTGTGCGCAGAAGCCGCACCGCGGCTGTCTGCATGACGCACACATTCGCCCTCTGCGCGGAGATAGCAACAAAATAGCCTCCGCGCATTCACCCGCTGAGGTCGCAAGCGACAAATTGGGTACCGCTGGCGCAGGGGTGAACGGCGCGATATGCGCATCGCCATGGTATGGCGTGCGCGCGCCGTGAACTGCGGTTTTTGACATAGCCGTCAAAAACCGTGACCGCAGGCGACGTTTTCCTTGCGTCGCCAAGACCCCTGCTTGCGGCATTATTATAGCTTTCACAATGATATTCACGAATTTCTTTTCGAACTGACGAAAAGAAAACCCGTGAGATTGAGAAAAACCTAACAGTCGCCTGCGGCTTGGTGTTCGTTGGCACCTCTCCCGCCTCCCCTGAAATACCGAAGGTGTCTAGGGGAGGTGCCCCGCAGGGGCGGAAGGGTGTCTCATCTCACCCCTCAGACGCCTTCGGCGCCAGCTCCCCTAACAAAGTCAGGGGAGCCAAAAGGCGCCTGCCTCCCCTGAACCGAAGGTTTAGGGGAGGTGTCTGCGGAGCAGACGGAAGGGTTATAACTCGAAGGGGCGGAAGGATTCGACTCTCCTGAAAATCCGAAGCCCCTATTCCCGGCGCAACTTCACGCCGACGAGCGCGCCGAACGCCCCCAGGAGAGCGCAGACGATGAGCTCGACCAGAAAGAGCGCGTTGACGCGGAATCCGCCGCCGATCGCCGCAAACAAGAGCATGGACAAGATCGCCGCAACGACGCCCGTCGCCATTCCCTTGAAGAGCGCGCGCTCGCCGTGGATGCAGATCGCGGACATGAGGAACGCCCCCACGCACTTGATGACCCAGTTGACGGCAACGACGGCGCCGTCCGGCGGTATGTACGCCCTGATAAAGACGGCGGCAAGCGCCGTGGCAACGAGGTAGAAAAGCGTTGTAAACAGCGCGGCGATCAGCACTTGTTTCGCCGCACGCAGCCATGTATCATGCATAAAAAGACCCCCGCGTCCGTGATATTCTACGGTATGCGGGGGATGTCCTCTTTATTCCTTTTTCTCGCTCGCCTCGTCCGTACTCTCGGGCTGAGCGGGCGTTTCGGGCTTCTCTTCAGGCTTTGCCTCGGCGGGAGCTTCGCTCTTCTTGCCCTTGGCGGCAGCCTTCGCTTCCTTCTCCGCCTTGCGCTTTGCCTCCGCTTCCTCGCGTGCGATCTGCGTGGGGCCCTTGGCATCCGTCTGCGCGATGAGTTCCTTATCCATCTTGATATAGGACTTGCCGGAATTTTCGCTGCCCGTCTCGATGATGACGGTGTTGTCGTCGCAGACCTCCACGACGATGCCGCAGATACCGCCCGCCGTCTTGACCTTGTGCCCGGGACGGATGGCTTCCAGCTGTTCTACGTACTCCTGCTGGCGCGCCTTGTTCTTCCTGCCGGACAGAAGCATGAAGGCGACAAAGATGACGATGACCGCGATGATGACGATAAACATGATGGTCGAAGAAGAATTGCCGCCCTCTCCGCCCGTACCCGTCGTTGAATTCAAAAGGGATAAAATCATATTATATTCTCCTTGATCTCATTGCCAAGCTTTGGCAAATCATCCTTATCATACCTTTTTTTTTGCGTTTTGGCAAGCGATTTACAGTCATTTTTGCCCTTTCACGCATTTTTCATTCCCATACGGGACGGACTTTCTCACGCCTCGTGCGCGCAATCGCCCTGCAGACGGTAAAACTCCCTGACATAGTCGCGCACATATCCGCCGAGGATGCTTTCCCTGAGCCCGCGCATGAGCTTGTGCAAGTACGCGATATTGTGCAGGGACAGCAGCATCGCGCCCGTCATCTCGCCCACGTTGACGAGGTGGCGCAGGTATGCCTTGGTGTAGTTACGGCAGCAATAGCAGTCGCAGTCGGGATCGAGCGGGGTAAAGTCCTCCTTGTATTTCCCGTTGCGCACGACCACCTTTCCGCGCGAGGTGAGTGCCGTGCCGTTGCGTGCGACGCGGGTCGCCAATACGCAGTCGAACATGTCGATGCCGCGCAGGACGCCCTCGACGAGGCAGTCGGGCGAGCCGACGCCCATGAGATAGCGCGGGACGTCGGTGGGAAGCAGGGGCTGCAGATCGTCCATGATCTCATACATCAACGACTTGGGCTCGCCGACGGACAGTCCGCCAATCGCGATGCCGTGTTTGACGAAGGGCAGGCAGCGCTCCAAGCTCTCGCGGCGCAAATCCTGATAGAAGTTGCCCTGGACGATGGGAAAGAGCGCCTGATGCTCGTTATCGTGCGCTAAGTAACAGCGCTCCAGCCAGCGCCCCGTGCGCTCCATCGCGAGCCGAGCCTGCGCGTGGTCGTAGCCGTACTCCGAGCACTGGTCGAATGCCATGATGATATCCGAGCCCAAATTGTGCTGGATCTTCATGGCGAGTTCGGGCGTAAAGGTATGACGGCTGCCGTCCACATGGGAGGAAAAAGTGACGCCGTCGTCCGTTATTTTATTGAGCGAGGCGAGCGAAAAGACCTGAAATCCGCCGCTGTCCGTGAGGATGGGCCTGTCCCAGTTCATAAACTTGTGCAGTCCGCCCGCCCGCGCGATGAGTTCGTCGCCCGGGCGCATATATAAATGGTAGGTGTTGGACAGGATGATCTGCGAGCCGATCTCCTTGAGGTCTTTGGGCAGCATGCCCTTGACCGTCGCCTGCGTGCCGACTGGCATATAGACGGGCGTCTCGATATCGCCGTGCGGGGTATGAAAGATCCCCGCGCGCGCCCCCGTCTCGGGGTCAACTTTCTGAAGTTCAAAAGAAAAATATTGGTTGTTCATAAAAAAAGTTCTCCTCACGAATTTTCTCACGCAAAGGCGTGACAAAATTCCGTGATTTGAGGAAGAGGCTGCCGGCACGGAGCAAGCTCCTGACGGCACCTCTTCCTCTCGCCGCAAACAGGAAGGGCTTACAATATCGTTTGCGGCGATTCACCATCTCCACCCATGCTGCTAAAGCAGCAAACAGGGGCATACTACGCAAAATTGCGATTTTGCTTGTATCTGTGATTGTAACGCTCACATTCACCCGCTGAGGCCGCAAGCGACAAATTGAGTTCCGCTATATTACCTCATCTGCGTGTTGCCTCATTATATAATATAATTGACAAAAATGCAAGCGGAATTCCTTGCCGACAGCTGTGGAAAAGCCCTCTCCGTGTGGTCAAAAAAGACCTCGCCGCGATTTTATCCATGACGAGATCAATGTTCGACGTTGCTTTCAGAACAAATCTGAATGTGTACCTGTGCGGGACAGAAAAAGTATCAGCGCCGCTGCCTCCACCCGGTAAACAAGCAGCCAGTCCGGTTGAATGTGACATTCGCGAAAACCCGCATACCTGCCTGTAAGACTATGGTCTCTGTTTTTTTCCGGCAGCGCTTCGCCGTTTGCAAGTTTGTCTACAATATCATTCAGAAGCTTCAGATTGTAGCCGCGCTTTGCCGCAAGTTTCAAGTCTTTCCTGAACTGATTGGACAATACAATTTCAAGCATCCTTCAGAACCTCATCCATCGCAGTCTTGAAGTTGGGATACTTCTTGTATGCTCCGGGGTTCTTTTTCATCTCCTCAAACTCATCCATCGCTGCAACGGTAGTAGAATTCGGGATTCTTGCACTCACCTCAAAGGGGATCCCCTGCTCGATCAGGATCCTTTTGAGGTACATATTGATTGCCGCAGTCATATTCAGTCCCATTTCGTCCAAGAGCACTTCAACATCCCGCTTCGTCTTTTCATCGACGCACACGTTGATTTTTGCAGTAGCCATAATACCCCCTTCATGTTTTGTACTTATATTCTACTATATATTATTCCATTTGTCAATAATTATGCGCAAATATTATCAATCTATGTTGCAAATTTTGCAAAAAACAGCCTGACCGTGAAAATTCACGGTCAGGCTTACAGAGCGAAAAGGGAAAGCGCGACAAAGAGATGCGCCGCTGATACGATCAGCATGTCTCATTCTAAAAACGAGCAAGCGCAGGAGAGCGCGCAAACGACGAAGGGAGCGTACCAAAACGTACGTGACCGAGGAGTGCGTAAGCTCGACGAACGATTGCGAAGTTTAGAGGATGAGACAAGCGTCGCCGAAGGAGAAGAAGCGGTACCTCTCCTCCACCGCCACCCGATAGACCTCGAGCATCTCTTCCCGCGAGCAGAGCGCGGAGACGAGCATTAAAAGGGTGCTTTCGGGCAGGTGGAAATTGGTGATGAGCGCGTCCACGCACTTGAACTTGTAGGGCGGGTAGATGAAGATTTCCGTGTTCCCCTTGCAGGCGTGCAGGTATCCGTCTATGCCTGCGACCGTCTCCAGCGTGCGCACGCTCGTCGTGCCGACGCAGATGACGCGCCGCCCCTCTCTTTTGGCGCGGTTGACGATGTCCGCCGCCTCCTCGCCCACCTCGTAGTACTCGGAGTGCATCTTGTGATCGAGGACGTTTTCCTCCTTGACGGGGCGGAAGGTCCCCAGCCCGACGTGCAGCAGCACTTCGGCGATCTCCACGCCCTTCGCCTTAATGCGCTCCAGAAGCTCGGGCGTAAAGTGCAGCCCCGCGGTGGGCGCGGCGGCAGAGCCGTTCTCCCTGGAGTACACCGTCTGATAGCGCTCGGGATCCTTGAGTTTTTCGTGGATATAGGGCGGAAGCGGCATCGTTCCCACGCGCGATAGGACGTCCTCAAACGCGCCCTCGTACGCAAATTTTACGATACGTTCCCCCGAATCGGTGACGGAGAGGACGTCCAGGGACAGCTCCTCGTTGACGACGAGGCGGGTGCCGGGACGGCACTTTTTGCCGGGGCGCACGAGCACTTCCCAGGTATCGAGCGCGAGGCGCTTTAGAAGCAGGACTTCGACCGCGCCGCCGTGCAAGGTATGCGCGTACAGCCTTGCAGGCAGCACGCGCGTGCGGTTGACGACCAGAACGTCCCCCGCCTTTAAGTAGTCGATGACGTCATGAAAGATCTTGTGTTCGATTTCGTGCGTGTCCCTGTGATAGACGAGCAGACGCGAGGAATCGCGAGGCTCGGCGGGCGTCTGCGCGATGAGCTCCTCGGGCAGATCGTAATAGAAATCACTTTTTTTGAGCGTTGTTTGCTGTTGCATGTTCATTCCTCCGTGTCAAATACGGAGAGCTGCTTTTTGGCGCTTTCGGGCATCCTGACGCCCATGTGCTCGTAGGCATCCTTCAGACACACCCTGCCGCGCGGCGTGCGCGCAATGAAGCCCAGCTGCAATAGGTAGGGCTCGTAGACGTCCTCGATGGTAGCGACATCCTCGTTGATGGTCGCCGCCAGCGTGTCCAGCCCCGCGGGACCGCCGTTGAACTTGAAAATGAGCGCGCGCAGCAGGTTCCTGTCCGTCTCGTCCAGACCAAGTTCGTCGATCTCCATGCGGGCAAGGGCACGGCGGGCGTCCTCTTTTGTGACCGTGGCGTTGCCTGCGACGGCGGCGAAGTCCCGGACCCGTTTTAAGAGCCGGTTGGCGATGCGCGGCGTGCCGCGCGAGCGGCGGGCGATCTCGTACGCGCCGTCCTCTTCGATGCCGATGCCCAGCGTGCGCGCCGAGCGGGTGACGATGCGCTTGAGCTCTTCGGGCGTGTACATGTCCAGACGGCACATGATGCCGAACCTGTCCCGCAGCGGCGAGGAGAGCATGCCAGCGCGCGTCGTTGCGCCAATTAACGTGAATTGCTTTAAGGAAAAGCGAATATTGCGCGCAGAAGGCCCCTTGCCGACGATAATATCGAGGGCGTAGTCCTCCATGGCGGAATATAAAATCTCCTCCACTGCGTGGTTGAGGCGGTGGATCTCGTCGATGAACAGCACGTCGCCGTCGTTGAGGTTGGTCAAAATCGCGGCAAGGTCGCCCGAGCGCTCGATCGCGGGGCCGCTCGTGAGCTTGATCTGCGTGCCCATCGTGTTGGCGATGATGTGCGCGAGCGTCGTCTTGCCCAGCCCGGGCGGGCCATAGAGAAGGACGTGATCGAGCGCTTCGCCGCGCGCTTTCGCCGCCTCCATGTAGACGGAAAGATTTTGTTTGACTTTGTCCTGCCCGACGTACTCCGAAAGCGTCTTGGGGCGCAGAATATTTTCCTCCGCGTCCAGTTCGCCCTTGGTGCTCGAAAGCAGTCTCTCTTCGCCGAATTCGTCCATGTCACATTCCTCTCAGCGCCGCCGCGATGACCTCTTCGACGGTCACGGCGCCCGCAGCCTTGGCGCGCTCTACGGCGCGCGTGCTCTCCTGACGGGTAAAGCCCAGATTCATGAGCGCGGCGACGGCGTCCTCGTCCTCCTGCGCCTTGGGCGCGGCAGCGGTGATACGCGCTTCCGTCCCGTCCCCGCCCAGAAGCTCGTCCGCGGAGATCTTGCCGTGCAGTTCCAAAACGATGCGCTCCGCCGTCTTTTTGCCCAGCCCCTTGACGGAGGTGAGCCGCTTGACGTCCGCCGTATAGATCGCCTCGGTGAGGTCGGCGGGACGCAGCGTGGAGAGCGCCGCGATGGCGAGCTTTGCCCCCACGCCCTGCACACTGATCAGGCGCAGAAAGAGTTCCTTTTCCTTGAGGTCTGCAAAGCCGTAGAGCGCGATGCCCTGCTCGGACACCTGCAAATAGGTGTAGACTTCGCCCTCCTCGTCCTTTTTGACGCCCGAAAGGCGGGCGAATGCCGCGCCCGAACAGATGACTTCATACCCCACGCCGCCCACGTCGAGCAGCACGCTCTCGGGCGCGAGAAAGCGCACCCTGCCGCGCAAATATCCTATCATTATTTTACTCCGAACAAAATTCCGAATCTGCTGGTAAAGGCGTGGCAGAGCGCAACGCCGAGGGCGTCCGCCGCATCGTCCGGGCGCGGGGGCTTGGGAAGGCGCAGGTGCGCCGCCACGACGCGCTGCATCTGTCCCTTGTCCGCGCCGCCGTAGCCGGTGAGCGCCTGCTTGATCTGGTTGGGCGTGTACTCGAAGATGCGCCCGCACCGCTTGTTGCAGGTGAGCAGGATGACGCCGCGCGCCTGCGCGACCGCGATGCCCGTGGTCACGTTTTTGGAGAAAAACAGCTCCTCGAGCGCCGCTTCCTCGGGGTGAAACTTGTCGAACAGAGCATTCACGCCCTCCTCGAGGATACACAGCCGCACGGCGAGGTTCTCACTCGGCGGGGTTCTGACGACGCCGTAGTCGACGGCGGTGCAGTTCCCGCGCGCGTCCTTTTCGATGACGCCGTACCCCATCGTGCCGATGCCGGGGTCCAGCCCTAAAATGATCATACGTTTATTGTACCCCAAAGGGCGGCGTCCTGTCAAGAAATTTGCGCGCCGCGCGGGCGTTTCCCCCGAAAGCGCTTGCCTTCTGCGCGGAAATATTGTACAATGAACGTACCCTGCGGGCCTGAACCGCGAGGAGAATATGAGGTCACACGATGAAACTTTGGGAAGGAAGATTTGACGCGCCCACCGCAGCCGATGCGGACGCGTTCAACGAATCGCTCTCGTTCGACAAGAAGCTCTGGCGCGCGGACATCACCGCGTCCATTGCGCATGCCACGATGCTCGGCAAGTGCAATATCATCACCGGGGAGGAATCCACAGCGATCTGCGAGGGCTTAAAGGGCATCTATGCGGACATCGAAGCGGGCAAACTCGCCGTTGAGGGGCAGGAGGACATCCATTCCTTCGTCGAGAACGAGCTGGTTGCGCGCATCGGACAGGTGGGCAAAAAGCTGCACACGGCGCGCTCAAGAAATGACCAGGTCGCGACCGATTTCCGCCTGTACGCCCGCGCCTCCGCCGACCGCGCGATCGAGGCGCTGAAGGCGATCATCTCCGCGCTGCTCGCCCGCGCGAAGGAGACGGTCAAATATATCATGCCCGGCTTCACGCACCTGCGAAAGGCGCAGCCCATCAACTGCGCGCAGTACTTCAACGCGTACTCGGAAATGTTCCTGCGCGATCTTGACAGGTTTTCGGCGCTCAGAAAGCGTATGAACGTCATGCCGCTCGGCAGCGCGGCGCTCGCGGGCACGTCCTACCCCATCGACCGTGATTTGACGCGCGAGATGCTGGGCTTTGACTTCATTTCGCAGAACTCGTTGGACGCGGTGTCCGACCGCGACTTTGTGGCGGAGTACCTCTTCTGCGCGTCGCTTGCGATGGCGCACCTCTCCCGCCTGTGCGAGGACACCATCCTCTATACTTCGGACGAATTCGGCTACTGGGTCATTCCCGACGCCTATTCGACGGGCTCGTCCATCATGCCGCAGAAGAAGAATCCCGACATTCCAGAGCTGGTGCGCGGCAAGACGGGGCGCGTCTACGGACACTTGATGGCGATTTTAACGACGATCAAGGGCATTCCGCTCGCCTACAACAAGGATCTGCAGGAGGACAAGGAACCCCTCTTCGACGCTGAAACGACGCTGGAGAGCTGCTTTGCCATCTACACGGCGCTCATCTCGCAGCTCACCTTCAACGTCAACGCGATGTACGAGGCGGCGGGCGAGGGGTATGCGACCGCGACGGACGTCGCCGACTACCTTGCAAAGCGTGGCGTCCCCTTCCGCGACGCCCACGCCGTGACGGGGAGACTGGTGCGCTATTGCATCGAACAGGGCAAGACGCTGCCCTCGCTCACCTTGGAGGAGTTCCGCGCGGCAAGCCCCGTGTTCGAGGAGGACGTGCTCACCGCCGTGACGACGCGCGCCTCCGCCGAGGGCAGGAACTCGGTGGGCGGCTCCTCGACGGAAGCGGCAAAGGCGGGCATCGCCTCCATCCGCAAGCGGCTCAGACAATATTGATGATTTGGCGGTGCGCCCCCGGGCGCGCCGCTTTTTTCGTCCCGCGCCCGCCCTCGTTAGATAATTCCGTTTGCGGCAATGCAAGAAAGGAATGCTCCGAAATTGCGTCCGCCCCTTGACAAAGCCGGCATTTTCTAATATAATGAAAAGAACCATACTCGCAAGGGGGAACTTTATGAAACGAATCGGAGCGGAGATCCTCATCGAATGTCTCAAAGAGCAGGGAGTGACCACCGTATTCGGCTATCCCGGCGGGACGGTGCTCGATATCTACGACGCCCTCTACCGCGACGGGACGATCGAACACGTCATCACCTCGCACGAACAGGGCGCGGCGCACGCGGCGGACGGCTGGGCGCGCGTCA